>WLWG01003139.1_pt1 | contig 11580 bp, 12 predicted proteins | sample 6712871 | NCBI WGS metagenome assembly WLWG01 (sample SAMN12718693, study PRJNA515312) | sponge metagenome | isolation source: marine sponge | host: Mycale hentscheli | place: New Zealand: South Island, Marlborough, Capsize Point | collected 2003-05-01 | reverse complement strand
TGTATCTCTTTTTGCTTCTCTCATTTATTGCATCTTTTTTGTCTTGATAATACTTCTGTCTTGTTGTTAAAACTTTTTCCATATAAATATTAAAATTATTTTTTTTCGTGATATTAAACGAAAACTATTTATTTTTATCTTTTTTATCACATTCACATTTCATTCCCTCAAACATAATTAATTCATTAAGATTTTTACGAAAAGTCATCGTCTCACATTTTGGTTTAAAATCTATGGTAAGATTTCCATATTTACCACGAGTAGCATATTCATACGCTTTATCAAACTTATCTAAATCTACTACATTTGCTAATTCTTCTTTTATAGCGTCAATCTGTTTCTGTTGCTTATTTTTAAAAAGTGTAATAATAGATAAGTTCTCTCTTAAAACACGAGATATTCCATTACTCATTTTATATGTTTGAGAGAGTATCATTACTGCTAAACCACAAGCAGAACGACCTTTAAAGTTTTCAGCAAGAGGTGCGATGTGCCTATTTAATGTTGCTATACGTGTAAGACCTGATGATTGTAATATAGCAGGACTACCTAAACAGTCATCTAAAATTAATATACTTTTAACAGGTTCTTCCTTTGCGTATTTCCATTCAGGAACTATACCATCTAAAAATCCCATTGTATCATAAGTTATTAAGGAGTCTTCATCTATTTTTTTAATATTTTTTTTAGCATCTTTTTTATACATTTCATAAAGTTCTTTCTTTTGTAAGTATTCCTCCCATTCATCTCTGTCTGCCTCAACAGATTTAATTACTTCACCTATGCTTTCTCTCGTTGGTTCATAAACATCTTCTTCATTTACATATTTTCCAAAGTATGCTTTATTACTATTAAATGAAGGTGTAATCATATAAACTCTATCAAAAGTTTTCTCTCGTTGTGCCTGTGCTAATATCTTACTCGCTAAATAACTTTTCCCAGCGGTTCGCTGACCTATTAACATTTGAAGGCACGGCTGACGAAACGTCTTTTTAGATGTAGGATATTCATTATCAACTCCCGTGTCTATTTTATCATTATAAACATTAATAAGTGCTGACTTCATTTACATTATTATTATATAATATTTTTATTTATTTACATTAATTTATACTAACTTGTCTTACTTCTATTGGTTCTACATTCCCCTCGCTTACTACTCTCTCGCATTCTATTCCACAAAACTTAATTTTAGAACATCTGCTACGAAGAAGGAATGTTAAAAATCCTCCACAAAGTCCAGCAAATACTCCTACACATCCTATCAAAAAACTTTCACTTACAGGTAATTCACTCATTACATTATATAATTATAATAAAATAAAATAATTACATAATATAATAAATAATGTCCTCTTTAACAGAACAAGAGAAATATGCTTTGATGGCTAATGTGCCTTATTTAATTAATGAAGGAGTGCCTATAAATGACATTCTATTAGATTTAAAAGAATATGGACTTGATTATACACACGACCCAGAATATACAAATAATGAAAGAGCAACTCTTATTGGTGAAGATGAAATTATACACGCCATTCGTGGAACAGCAGACATTACAGATATTCTAAATGATATTAAATTAGGTGCTGGAATTAGTAAGTTTTTTACTACTTTGTCTGCTAAACCTTATTTACAACCAAGTCTTCGTAAAGGTGCTGGACTAATGAATTATATACCTGAAACGACAGGACTTATGAGTTATATTAAATCACAAGCACCACGAGGTTATAAAACAATGATTCCTAAAACATTAAATCCTGAAATTAGAAGTAGTAGCAAGTTTGGAACACCTATACAAGTTATAAAAGCATTACCGACTTTACCATTAGTAGTTGGTGCTACAAGTTCATTGTTAAATAAAGGAGTTAATAAATTAATAAATGTTTTATATCCTGAAAGTTATGACCGCTTTAATACAGAATTAAATACTTTTGATGAAATTGTTAAAAAATATCCAAATGTGTCGCACTCACTTACAGGTCATTCACTCGGTGGCGGAATTAGTAATCACATATCTCGCCTTCGTGATGTTCCAGCAATTACATTTAATCCAGCACCAGCACACGAAAATTATGACAATATAATTCAGGGTTCTCGCACTTACAGAACTAATTATGATATAGTTAGTTATTTACGAGACACAGAAGAACCCGAACCGATTATTACAGTTCCACAGAAAGGCATTCGCCCTCATCCACTCTCTAACTTCCTTCCTGATAAAAATATAAAACTTAACAGAGAACTTAAAGAAGAACCAAAAAAACTTACATTTAATAAATTAGATAATTTAGATAAACCTATATTTGATTATTGTAAATATTACCCAGACAACCCAAGATGTAAAGAATTAACTTTTGCTTAATTTGCTGGAACGGTTTTTAAAGCATTTTGATTTACAACAGGACTACCCGACGCCGATGTAGATATACCTGTTGGTGATAATGTAGTAATTGGTGATACACCAGTTGTCTTTATTTGACCTGATGCTAATTGACTTTGGAATGATTGTATCTGTGTATTTGTTAAATATCTTCCCACAGGAGCATTTAGCGGTGTATTGGTCGCTCTCGCATAAGCAATATTATAACTTGCTGTCTGTCCTTCTGCGACATCTATATTCTGTGCGACTTGTTGGTTATAAGCATTCACTTGTGTTTGATAAGACTGTAATTGCTGGGATTGTTGCTGTGCTTTCTGTGTTGATATGCTCTGTGTAATATCACTAATTTTAGTATTCGCTGTGTTTATTAAACTTTGCTGATTAGAGATTGATGTTTGTATAGAAGCAAGGTCGCCTTTTTCTCTCGCAAGATTATCAGTTAATTCTGTAAGTTCTGCTGACATTGCTGGTGTTGCTTCTGGTTTAGGAACTGGTGTTGGTGGAGTTGGTAAATAACCAATTTTATATTTAAATGTATCTAACTCATATTGTAAATATGCTTTTACTTGTGTATTAGTTTGTGCGTTAATAATTGTATCTACTTGCGATATATAATTATCGTTGAGTATAGTTTCTTGTTGAGAGTCGGGAACAGCGAGAGTATTTATATCACTATTGGAATTAAACATTTTACTACCAACAGTTGATTTACCTAAATAAAAATCACTCCAATTTCCTCCACCTGCCCCCGAAGTCCAAGATGCTCCATCAATTCTCTTTGTAGGAATATATCCAATACTGGTTTTCGTAGCACCTGTTAAACCTAATGACATTGCTGGGTTAAGTCCCATAATTTGTAGTTTAGTTGTATCTACTCCCTTAAAAGCATTAGGATTTTGTTGATAAACTTTAATAGCAGTCGCTATTTGCGAAGATGTTAATGGAAAAGCAATCTCACTATTTCCCTGCGAGTTAGTATAAGATATTACTTTTCCAAAACCTCCGTATTGACTCGTTGAGGCTTGTGTTAAAGCACTTGATAATGCCGACAACTGTGAGTATTTTTCTGTTCCTTTATCTGCCTTTTTAAGTTCATCATTTACCGATGATAAAGTATTTGTAATATCTTCACTTGTCATTACTCCTGTGTTAGATAATCCAGCGAATGTTTGTGCTTTACGATTACCAACAAATATTCCTTGAACTATATTTCCAGCAACCGCATAAGGCGAATATTCCATTGGATTAGTAATTTGATTTGTTATAATACTACCTATTTTATCATTATTTGCTTGACGCTGGGCTTGTTCTGCGATATTTTCATTTGTTCCTTTGTCAGCACTATTAACTATGGCGTTTGATATAGCACCAACTCCCGCACCAACTCCCGCACCAACAGCAAGACCTCCTAACAGAGCAATAGGACGACTGTAATTTTTAGGGTCTTTTAAAGCACTTAAAATACCTGATTCCGCACCTTCGGCAACTGCTGTATCAACTGTATCTTCTGGTGATAAATCTACATTAGTATCAGACCTGATATTTACTCCCACATCAGCAGTTGTATCTCCTTCTGCTTCCGCAAGTTCTGTCCCTTCTTGTGCTTGGATATCTTGCGTTCTTATTGATGCTATATTTGCCTGTTCTACATTTGCCGTGATACCACCTGCTTCCATACTTTCTGCTGTTGATAATTTTGCTTCTGCCTGACCGATAGACGATTGGTCTGCTTTACTTTGTGTAATTAAACTATCTAAATCATCTGTTAATTGTGATGCTGATGCTCTTGATTGTGATAATTCCGCTTCACTTTGTGAAAGCATACGAGTAGAACTTGATGGTGCGGGAACTCTTGGAGGATTAGCACGAGGCATTTGACTAATAAAAGGTATTCTTGATGTAATTGGAAGTCTTGGTGGAGCAGGTGTGTCTAATGGAATATCTCTTAATGAGGGTATTTCTAAACCTTCTTCTTCAAGATTAGTAGATGTTATTTCATCACCAAGATTTCTTCCTCTAAAACGCAAACCTGATGATGATGGTGTATCCAAATCCGTAGTTCGCATACCTTCGGGGATTTGTCTATATCTTCTTACTTGTATATCACTTATTCTTGACCTTACATTAGGTCTTGGAACAGTGAATCTTTGTTGTCTCGCAATTATGTCTTCTTCTGCTAATGTAAAACCTTTATCTACTGGTAAATCTCTTGGTGTAATTCTCGCACCTGCTCTTAATCTTCGGGAGTAGTAAGAACCTCTCTGTCCCACTGTAAATCTCGGTCTATCCACATCAGTTTCGGTTAAACGGTCAGGGTCGTCTGTTGGAACACGTGTGTATCTTCCTCCTCTGGCTGAACGACCACCGAGTGTTGGTGGTGGTCTTGCTTCACCTTCATCTCCCATTTCTATATCAGGGTCTTCTGTCGGAACACGAGAATATCCGTCAGGTGGTGATGCTCTTGTGTATCTAATTGCTTCACCAGTCATAACACCTGCTAATGCCCCCGTAGTAGCACCCGTGATTATAGGATTGTAAGATTGTCCTTGACGATAATTATATTGATAATTTGGAACTGTGAAGGAATATGGAATAGCAGGTTCAGGTGGTAAATCGGGGACATTTGGTTTAGGTTTTGGTGTTGGCGTTGGTGTAGGCGTTGGTTTTGGTTTTGGTGTTGGTGTTGGTTTTGGTTTTGGATTAATTGCTTTTTCTGCCGATGCTTCTTTACGACATTCAGGATGATATAACTTCTGTGTGATAGATAAATCCTTACAATTTCGCTTATCTAAAACATACTGTTTGCGTGGGTCTCTTTGTAGTGAAGTCATTTATTATAAAATAATATTTTATTTTAATAAGTTATTATTTTATTAATTATAATAAGGATTTCTGTTTGCTCTTGGAATTGACCTTAACATATTGGTAAATTGATTAAATTGATGCTGGTGTCTGTCTTGTGGAGGTGGAGTATCAACATTAACAGCAGGAGTTATAGGTTCTTTATATTCAGGTTCAGGAGCAGGAACAGGTTTCTTTTTGCGAACAACCTTAACTACTTCCGCTTCACTTTCGGTTTCATCAGTTTCATATACAACTTTTTTGCGAGGTTTTCTTGCTGGTTTAATATCTTTTAACTTTTCTTCTAAAAGTTCATTAATTTTATTTGTATTTAAATCATTCATTCTCTTTGATAATTCTTCCTCAACACGAGCATTAACAGCATCTCTAAACTTCGCTTCCGCATCTTCCTTATTCTTCTGTGCGGTCTGTTTCTTCTCTTCACGAACCACCTTTTTACCTCTTGCTTCGGCATTCGCTTTTCTTACCGCCATTGCCTTCTCCCTCGCTCTCGCAAGGGCTTCTAATCGTTCCTGTGAAAGAGGTTTCTTTTCTTTTGTATTAGGTTTCTTTTCTTTTGTATTAAAATCCTTTTCTTTTGTATAATTATTTTCTTTTTCCTCTGGAATATCGTTAATAGAAGTTAAATAGTCATCAGATTCCTCGTCGCTCATTTATAATTAAGTAAAGATTTTTTATTTTAATTTTAAAACTAAAAATTAAATTACGCTAAATTACATAAAAAGATAAAATATTACCATATTAGGCAAGTGGGATGAATCGTGCGTTATATCAGCATTTAGCATCTAATAAAGAGAACTTACACGACGAATTAGATAGGGCAATTAGTCAAAAAGAAAAAAGTTCGCTTGATGAGCCTAATGAATTAGGTGTCAAAATAACATCTACCACACGAGAGAAGATATTTAAACAACTAATACATATATTTAAACTGATTCGGCATTATGAGTTTGATAGGGCGTTAAGGGAGATTGCTATTGTCGCTAAAAGAATAAAATTACACTTTTATCAATTGCGGAAGTTAAAGCAACCTAATTACAATGTTAATGTTAAGTTTTTTACTGACTTAATGAAGGTTTGTTATTCTATTATAGTTAATTGTAAGGCATCAAAGAGAATCCGTTAATTATACTTTACGGTTGTCTTCTTCCATCTTTTTTAGTATAATATTTTTCCGTCGTTTTACTGAACTCCTGAATGCTCTATCAAATGAATCATCAAGTTCAGGGTCAGGTTGATTATAAGGGTCATCTAACCACTTATTACACCGTTCCAAGTCCCAATCTTTAAAATCTTTATCTTCGCTCATACTGTATATTCTAATATATAATTTGTAATATTTTTAAATCAATTTTTTTTTTAACGAATTATTTTCTTTCTGGGGAGATATGGAGGAGCAGAGATACGAGCGATTAGAACTTTTAAAATCCATATAATAATATATTTTACAATCTTCTTTTTTCTATAAAATATTTTTAATTCTAATTGACTTAATTTTAACTTATCTCCTATCTCCTATCTCCTTTTTTAAAATATAATAATAATAATAATAATAATAATATTATATATTTATAGTTAGTCAGTCAGGGAATACTGTTTAATCAATTCGGGAATATTAAAGACATAAATATTTCGCATTTTTTTATCAACCTTTTTTCTTTCTTTAATAATATTTTTACCTTTTAAAAATTGTAGTCTTACTCCAAACTTTAATTTAGTCATACTTTCTAATGATATATCATTACTATAACAATATTCTTTATATTTTTCATATAAACTATCTACATCAATTTTTCTCTCTGGTAAAGTATTATTCTCAATAACGAAGTCCTTAATAAATGATACTATTGGGTTCGCTTGTGCCTCTTCTATAATTTCATCATAGTCAGTCTTGGGAATATCTACCGCATTAATTTTAACTTTTGTTGGTTCTTTCATAAAGAATTGATAAATGTAAGCACAGCATTCTAAATCAGTTGCGTAATTAAAACCTTCTGTGAAGTATTCTGTATCCCCCACTTTTTCATTACTACATCTAATAAAGATGTCTCGCCGAGCATTTTTAGTCGCTGGTTCAGGATTATTAGTAAATGCTATAAATCTGTGATAAGAAGCAATATTAAACTCTGGAACTCCTTTAATATTTATATTAATATTATTGTCTGTAATAATTGCCTTCTTTTTATCATTAATATTGTAAAAATTAGATTTATTAACTTCATTAAAACATACTAAAAATGCGTCTTTCATCGCACCGTTAAAATGACCGAATACTTCTCTTTCAGGTGAAGTAGTTTCCCAGCATCTTTTACTCCCTCCCATAATAGTTTTAAAGAACTCTAATAAAAGTCCTTTACCTACACCTTCTTCACTAATAAATATTAATTCTATTGATTTATGTTCGGGGTATTGGAACATCTGTGAAATCCATAAACAAACGAAGTCAAATACTTTTATGTCGTGATTACATAAAACTTTAATGTGTTCTGTAAAGTAGTCAAGTGCTTTTATACATTTATGAATATTCTTATACTCTGTAATTTTATTAACAGGAAAAGGTTTCCATAGATTATAACAATTTTCGGGACATAAACTTTTTTTTGGATAATTACCAAAATCGTCATATTTTCTTTTATCGGGGTCTTCTAACCAAGCATTAATAAACTTTTTAGTTTTACCGCCAAGTGTTTCTGTATAAACAAGGTCTTCATAAAGAGTTAAAAATTGTGTTCGTGAATAAATCTTAACTTCTTCATTTAATTCTTTAACAAATCGCTCATCAACTTTACAATTAGTCTTCTCAAAAGTTTCTTTAATGTCTTCATAAGTAATAAGTTTAGCAGGTATATAATCGGCAGGTAATACAAATGTAGTTTCGTGCTGTTTAATAGATAATTTAATATTATCAAAAATAGTTAATTTTGCTATGTGCTGTTCTATGTCTAATAAAGTCGGTTCTGTAATACTATCATAAACCATTAATCCATCAAACATATATGAATGAATAGATACATCATAAGTTTCTACCCAATCTATAATGCTGTGTAATATAATATTTTCGTGAATACAGAGTATGTGATTAATAAATGAACCCTCAAAATTAGTTTCTTTTTTAGCATATTCTTTAATGTAATCGTATTCATATAAGCCCATAAACGCTTTCTGTATTTTAGTCATTTCTTTTGAGTAATCTTTTAAAAACTTATTAGCAGTATTTATCTTATGATTACTGTTAGTCGCTTTGAGAACTTTTTGTTTAGAAAGTTCATAAGAAATGCTGTCATCTTGTGCTATTTTATTTAGTAATTTTTTTCTCTCGTTAATATAAAGGCATAAGTTAGGACATTGTATATCGTGTTCTTCACATAACTTTTTTAATATACTTGGATGTGCGTTAATCATATCAATATCAGTTGTAATACCATCACAGATAAAACCTCTAACATTTTTAGGAAGTCCCTGAATGGAGTTCGCTTCGCCAAAAAGTCGTCCATCAGTTCTTCCCTTGATGTAATTGTATCTTACTAATTTTTCACCATTAATTTTACTGTTTAAATATTTAATAATTTTATTATACATAACTTTTGCGTCTTTCTGTGTTCCATCAAAATTAGTTAAGAATGCTTCATAGGTATAATTCTCTAATAAATATGATACTTTATTTATATCTACTCGTTCCTCAACTACTTTCGCCATTTTTATTTATAATATATATATAAAATATATTTTTAAATCAATTTTTATTAAAATAAAAAATAAATATTTATTTTATTAAATTATTAATATGTTTTTTAGACTGTAAATGGTTATTAAAATTATTTTTTACAATTTCACAATTACATATATCACATTTAATGATTTCTTTATTACTTAAATAATATTGTTTTGTATAATCTTTCCGTTTATCTTTTTTATTATTATCTGTAATTTGTTTAATCATTTTATCTTTGTTAATTGCGTAATAATTTTTATTATAATTAACATAATCTTCATCACAAATAAAACTTTTTATACTATTTAAATTAGCATTTAATTTTAATCTATAATCTTCTTCTTTTATATGTGCCTTTTGTGAATTATCACAATCACATTTTTCTATTAATACCATTTTCCAATTATTCCAACCACCGTTCTCTCTAATGGTCTTATAAAGAATAGTATTTTTGGTTGTGCTATTATGTTTATGATTCGCCTTACGCTGACTAAACGCTCTCGTAGAACCAATATAAATATAATCAGGTAAATCTTCACATATAATCTTATAAAAAAAGTATAACATTATATGTAAATATTAACAAAAAACTTTAAATCAATTTTTTTAATTAATCAAGATTACCGATGTCGTAAGAATCTAATAGCGTCGTTATGGAAGTTCCACGTCGTTCGCTAATCTGTTTAAGTTTATCAATATCATTACGGAAATGATTAATAATTATTTTGTTGTATCGTCCTTCTCCTATTCCTAAAAGAGTTGCTTTTTTGATTATATAAGGCATTTGCTGAATATCAGGACTTTCCCAGTTGTCTTTAATAAGTCGTCTAATAGCAGAAGCAAAAGGTTTGTCAGGAATAATGTATAACTTCTGTCCGTAATTACCTGCTGTCTTATAAACATTTCGGATGTATTCTACTTTACGAGGACTTAACCAAATATAATTAAATGATTTATCTTTTGCGTCTTTCTTGCGTGTAATTAATTTAAAATGGAGGTCTTCATTACGAACATTATAATTCATAAGAAGATAATTTAAAATGTAATAAAGGTCATTTTTACCTTTAAGACTTTCTGTATATTCTTTCAGTTCATCATAACTTGGTAATGTTTCCTGTAATACCTGATTATTCTGTTTCTGTGCTGTCTTAATGTCTTCTTTGAGAGAATCACGATATTTAATAAGGTCTTTGATGTCTAATTTTTTATCAGTTCTAATGAGAACACCAATATTAAGTAGAGCCTGTCTGCTATTAGCATTATCAATTTCTTTAACAGTATCAATTAATGTTTTCTGTGATGTATCACTTATGTCTTTACCTAAAAGAAGATGTAGTTTTTTATATTGTGTGATGTATGCCTTTTGAGTATTTGCGGATTTGTCGCTAATAATACCTTTAAAATATTCTAACTCCATATTATTTTATATATAATATATATTTATTTTTTATTTTTAAATAGATTTTTAAATCAATTTTTTTTGTTAATTATTTTATTATAAAAAATATATTATTATTATAAATGACAACTGAAAATGATTTAGCGGAACAAATGGAGCAAATGAATATCCAAAATCCAGTAGAGAGTATAGGAGCGTGGGATGCTATTTATAATTATATGTATCCTGAATTAAAAAGAGAATATGAAATGACTGAAATGATGTATCAAGTGGTGTCATCTGGTGGAGGTTTATTTCCCGACGAACAGCAAAGAGAGATTAACAGATACCGTTATGAGATGGCTAATATTTTACAGGTTCGTCATCTGCTCCGTAGAATGGCTGGATATAGACATTAATAAAAAATTAAATCTTTTTAATATTTAAATTAAATCTTTTTGATGTATCTGCTACACTTGCTGTTAAAGTCTTCTTGTTCCAGAGTAAATGTTTCGCCCAAAATCCAGCAGTGTTAATTCCACTTTTAGTCCAGTCTTCTCTCTTCTTATGTCTTGTAATGTATCTTTTTTTAGCATCTTCATCTCCCGTTTTAGTAAAATCATCTGCTCCTTCTTGACCTATATGAATTGTTTTAGTCTTACCATCATCATAAATCAATACGATTTTATACTTTTTACCTGAACGGTCGCTTTTGCTAATTTCTACTTTCGGCATTTATTTATAATATAATAAAAGATAAATAAAATATATTATATATAATATAAATGTCAGGAGGAATCTATACAACAGATAAATCAAAAACTCTTGCTTCTCTTGCCGATGTTGATTTAGAAAATATACAAAACGGACAAGCACCCGTTTATGACTCTACACAAGAACTATTTACTAACCAAACAGTTTTAACACCAAGTTCTTTACCAAGTGGTAGTTCAGGTGATGTAATTATAAGCGATGGAGCAGGAGGAATAGACAGCACAAATAGATTAAATGTAAATCCCACAAATGGAACAATTACTGGAACATTTCTAAATGTAGATAATACTAATGTTAAATTATCAACGAGTGCTGGTTCAGGAGCGGGAAATGATAATATCTCAATTGGTTATCAATCTGGATTAAATGCTGGTAATTATGCGGTTGCGATAGGAACAATAGCAGGTCAAAGCGGAGGAAATAATAGTGTATCAATAGGTCTTAACGCACAAGCAAACGATGATAATTGTA
>WLWG01003138.1_pt1 | contig 11583 bp, 12 predicted proteins | sample 6712871 | NCBI WGS metagenome assembly WLWG01 (sample SAMN12718693, study PRJNA515312) | sponge metagenome | isolation source: marine sponge | host: Mycale hentscheli | place: New Zealand: South Island, Marlborough, Capsize Point | collected 2003-05-01 | reverse complement strand
ACGGCAGTCCGTCGCTTATGCAATATCATTGGGCAAACCGGTTGTCGTTAGCGAATACCATAAGGATGGCACTTCGGAGGAGGCACGTAGAATCGGTGATCTCATCTGTGACGAATTTCCAAGCGTCATCGGTACAGGTAATGGACGTGGTTCAAGCACCTGCGCATCATATGCCATGCCAGATGAGGACACACGGAATGAGTGGGAGAAATTCCACGACAAGAACGAAGATGAACTAGCGGTTGTGATGCTTGCCCTGATCACATTCAGCGCATCAACCTTGATTACCCTACCCTTCCAGATGCAGTACAACTACGCTAACGAAGACGGGGCATATGAAGTACTCTTGGCTGCCCCTATCAATGAAACAACTGACGGTGGCATGACAATAGATAACAACGGTAGAATCATGGGCTTTATTTCTGGCTCATTTGATCGCCTCTTTGGAAAACCTACGGGAACCTTAAACGATGATAGTACCAAAAACAGATAAGCAAAAAGATTTTGTAGCACACTTTATATTACACGGAAATGCTGCTAAGGCAGCCCGTGATGCGGGATATGGCAACATGAATGACGCTGCCAAACGCCGTGGTCATGAACTTAAACTTCGCTACAAAGACTACATTGCACAACAGATAGCCAATAACATCAGTGGGTACGCCCCTGCTGCTTTGGCTATGATTGCCGATATTGCAACCAATGGAGAGTCTGAGGCTATTAGACTCAAGGCTGCTATCGACTTGATGGACCGTGCGGGATACAAGCCCACCACCAAGACAGAGCAGAAAACTATTGCGGTTGAAGAGCGGTCAACTGAAGAACTGGAAGAAGAACTAAAACAACTAGGGTATCACTAATGGCTACACCTTCTAATCCAAGCGGTATAGTGCCTAACGCAGATGAAGTTAGCACAGCGCCGAAAAAGAATAAAACTCCTACAAATTACGATGAATACTATAACCGTATTCAAAGAAGAACTTGGAGCCTATATAAAAAAATAAAGTCTGATGACGCAAGAATTGATGTTGACAAGAAGTTGATGGAGATTCTTGACGACGTTAAAGCAATTGAAAAGTTTGATGAGTATAAGGGTAAGAAAGACCCTGTATGGGGTTTGTTAGACAGTACCTATGAAGGCATTGTTGAGGGGTATGACAAGGCAACCGGTAATGCAAGATACAAATCAGAAAACCTAGTACTGCCAAATCGCAAGACCGATGCAAACAAGGGGGCTTTAAAGGCTAAAGTTAGAGGGCAAGTGCTTGCCGACTATAATGCTACAGTTGAAAATAGAAGGCTTAAACCCGGTCAATCCGCTAATGCGACCCGCACACCCAACAAAGAACCGGGAGGTGTAAATGACAGCGAATCAGGTAATGGCATTTCTAATGGAAAAGAAAATGAGTGGGACATAATACCTGCTTCACAACAAAAAAAGAATCAGGAAGAAGTTAACAAAATTAAAATCGAAAGGGATGCTGACGGTAATTTATTGCCTTCTGATAAAGAGAGATTAACTAGCCAGAAAAAAATTGCTGATAAAGCCTTAGAGACAGGTAAGTGGTATGGCATAAATAAACAAACAAATATGTTGTACTCATGGCGTAATAGAAGTTCCAGACCTTTAAAGCCCACAGATGAAGACTTGCTTAAAAAAATCTCAAGCAAATTAGAAACGGTCTTAACTACCGACGCTAAAGAAATTGAAGTAGAAAGGCTACCTGATGAAGACGTAGAGACAGATGGCCTTCTGCGGTTAGATCAGCAGACAAGACCAAAGGCTGACAGTGGTGGCAACGTGCAAGCACAGAATGCTGCTAACAGAAGAAACATGGGAGCAAGCCTTCGTAATTCTGTCCAAGGTCCGTTAATTCCAAGCGTCGTAGACGACGCAATGGCGAAAAGAAAAGAGATCGCTAATCTTAAGATGATGCCTCAATTGGGGGGTCCGGTATATTCTCCAAACGCAGGCGCCTTGAATGCAGAAACAGGCGTGAGAGAAAGACTTAACAGCAATGTAAGAACTCCTATTGCTGTAGCGCAAGGTGATACAAGAATCCCTGAATTTATGGCTGACTATGAAAGCCGTGCCGGTCGTAACAGTGTGGGAATTATTCCTGAAATAGATAGGATGCCCATGACCACGCCACCTAAAGGTATAAGTGGTTGGCAGGCGCCAATTAGATTGAGTGGGCCTGAGACTGAACCAGTTACACTTAACCCTAAACAAAAAAGTAAGGTTATTCAACCTACTTACAATCCAGATGATGTTCCTCTTGCTGAATACACATCTGAAAATAATGCCAGAGTTAACAGGGAGTTTACACCCAGAGGTACACCGGCACCGACACCACAGCCACAGCCACAAGGTCCGCCTAAACCACCTCCAGTCTTCCAGAAAGAAATGTCAATGGAAGAGCGTAAAGCAGATGCAATGCGGACTCAGGAACGTATGGGGTTCGCACTTAAGCCTGATCCTAATCCTCCGTCCATTAATCGGCAAGGAGCAGTACAGGGAGGGTTGCTTGGTAACCGGTCTGGTAATTTCCCTGTTGACATGTCCGGCACTCTAGACCTACCAACTACAGCAGCAGCAACTGCTTCAGGGCTTGGTCCGGAGTTTACAGAGAACGCACCAAAGCCTACTCAATTTGAAAATATGAGGAATTACAGAAGTGATCCTAAAAATCAGATGATGGAAGCGGACAGGGTAAGGGCTAACAATGTCAGATCAGGTAACTTAAAAGGTCCGTTTGAAACTCAACTAGATTCAGCATCTAACACTGAAGTCCTTTCTGATAACGATACTAGGATTGCAAAAGCAGAAGCCCAGTTGGAAGACCTTCCTGAGAAAAGAAGAAAACAAATCAGGGCAAGGATCAAAAAGATTGGAGGATTAACTACAGGACTTGTAGGGATTATTGCAGCAGGTACAGCATCCGCTGCCAGATACACCGGCACTGATGCGGGAAATGCTACTGCTGATTACATTGAAGCAGGCATGGAATCTTACGTAGATAACGTAACCATGAGAGGCTACGAAGAACTAGGAGCGGACAGGGAGAAAATGCTTGGATCAGACTTAAGTTTAACGCAGGATATAAGTAGGGGTATTATCCCTGATACTATTGCAGATGTTGCAGGACTTGCGGGATTGATTAGCAGTGGCTAATGCAGAGGAACTTGCCAAAAAGTTAGAAATAGTACAGGAGTTAGAGAGAAGAAAAGCATACGAAAAGATAAACAACTATGATCCATTACCGTATCAGGATCAATTCCATGAGACAGGAAGGAAAAATAACCAACGCCTTTTGATGGCTGCTAACCGTATTGGCAAATCCTATTGTGGCGCTGCTGAGATGGCTTTTCACTTGACTGGGTTGTATCCCAAATGGTGGACAGGAAAACGGTACGACAAATGTATTACGGCTTGGGCTTGCGGTGTCTCTAACGAAACAACAAGAGACATTGTTCAGAACGAACTATGTGGCACGCCAGAAGACAGTGATGCTTGGGGTACTGGTATGCTGCCTAAAGATTTAATTGTAAGTAGTGAGCGTAGACCGGGCGTTCCTAATGCTAAGTCAAGTATCTTGGTAAGGCATAAGAACGGCAGGAATAGCACGCTACATTTTAAATCGTATGAGCAGGGTGTTGCCAAGTTTATGGGTAAGTCTGTTGATTGTATTTGGTTAGACGAAGAACCACCTAATGAGATATATAGTCAGTGTGTAACCCGTACGCTAGATCGAAAAGGTATGGTCTATATGACGTTTACGCCTGAGAGCGGTATGACCGACACTGTTGCTTCGTTTATGAACGACATCAAGAAGAAGCAGTCTATTAATAATGCAACGTGGGATGATGCCAAGGAAAATGTTTTTTCGGTTGTAAACAAAAATCCCGGGCATTTGACTAATGACATGATGGAACAAGTGTTAAACGCACTACCCCCACATGAGCGTGAAATGAGAAGCCGTGGCGTACCCGTTGTAGGTTCCGGCTTGGTGTTCCCGCTTTCAGAAGATGATATTGGTGTTGAATCACCTATCATACAAGATCATTGGCTTAAGATTGCAGGCATAGACTTTGGGTGGGATCACCCTACAGCAGTAGTGTGGGGAGCATTAGACCAAGATGCTGACATATTCTACGTGTATGATGTGTACAGCAACAGAAAGATGTCTCCTATGGAGCACTCAAGAAGCATCGTAGAGCGCCCTCATTTTATTCCTATTGCGTATCCGCATGACGGAAACCGTAGGGATAGTATGGGAAATCCCGGACTTGCAGAGCAGTACCGACGATGTGGTTGCAATATAATGCTTGACCACTTCTCCAATCCTCCGGGATTAGGACAGAAGAAGGGAACCAACTCTGTTGAAGAAGGAATTCAGGAGATGTATCAATACATGCAAGAAGGCAAGTTTAAGGTTGCCAAGCATTTGCTAGACTGGTTTAATGAATTCAGAATGTACCACAGGAAGGACGGTAAGATCGTAGCCCTGCGTGATGACATTATGTCTGCTACTAGGTATTGCTTTATGAGTAGAAGATTTGGTGTTGCAGGTGAAGATGACAGATGGTCAAACGATCTAAACTACAAAACATTTAACAGGATGATAATTTGATGCAAGATAAAGATGACGCAAAATTAAGACAACGCATAAACTCAGAGGTCAGTGACGCTCTGGGTTATTATGACGAACTTAGTAGGCAAAGAGAGGAAGCGCAAAGGTATTATTACGGTGAGCCTATGGGTAATGAGGTTGAAGGCCGTAGTCATTTTGTTGACTCCTCCGTTCAAGATGCCGTTGAATGGATTAAACCAAGCCTTATGCGTGTATTTGCATCTGGAGATGAGTTTGTTAAGTTTGAGCCTGTAGGTCCTGAAGATCAGGCATCAGCAGATCAAGCCACAGACTATGTAAACTATGTAGTAACCAAAGATAACCCCGGTTGGGAGATTCTTTACTCATGGTTTCATGACGCACTCCTGTTAAAGAATGGTATTATTAAAGTATGGTGGGAGATATACGAAGAAGAACGAAGAGAGGAATATAAAGGTATTAGTGAGGTTGAGTTTGACTCCTTATTGCTAGAAGAGGACACTGAAATATTATCTCAAGAGCAAAATGGTGAACTATTTAACCTCACTCTTATCAGGAAAACTTCAACAGGGCGCATCAAGATTGCAAATGTACCGCCTGAAGAGTTCCTTATTGCCCGTGACGCAAAAGATATTGCTGACTCAAGGTTTGTTTGTCATCGTGTTAAGAAAACTCTATCTGATTTAACTGAGATGTACCCAGATGAAGACCTTGATCCTAAAAAAATGGGGGCACAGGGTCCGGACATGGGAATGTTTTCCTCTGAGTATCAAACAAGGCACCGCTATGACGCAGCATTCTTTGGTTCGCACGATAAAGGGTTTGAGCCAGAGGACGCCTTAAAGGAATACTGGCTTTATGAGTCTTATCTTAAAACGGATTACGATGAGGACGGTATTGCTGAGTTACGACGGGTATGTTCAGTAGGTAATATTATACTGGAGAATGAGCCTGTTGATGACATTCCGTTTATTAGCCTAACACCTATCAAGATACCTCACAAATTCTTTGGTATGTCTATTGCTGACGTAACTATGCCGTTGCAGCAGATTAAATCTACCCTGCTACGCAACCTGTTAGACAATATGTATAACCAAAACTTTGGACGATTCGCAGTGCTAGAGGGTCAGGCAAATCTGGATGATTTACTGACGGCTAGACCGGGAGGCATCGTACGTGTTAAATCACCTAATGCTGTCACCCCTCTGGCTACTCCTGCACTGGAACCTTATACGTTTCAAATGCTGCAATACGTAGATGAGATACGGGAAAACAGAACTGGCGTTAGCAAAACAAGCCAAGGTCTTAACCCTGACCTACTGACATCACACACCACGGCTACTGCTGTGGACACAATGATGACGGCCTCTCAGACACGCATAGAACTTGTGGCTAGAAACTTTGCAGAGACTGGCGTTAAGGATTTAATGCTTCGTATTTATAACCTGCTTCTTGAGAATCAGGATAAACCACGAATGATCAGACTTCGCAACAACTGGGTAGAGGTTAACCCAGATGGATGGTCACCGCAAATTGACCTGACGGTATCGGTTGCATTAGGCAATGGCAATAAACAACAGCAGATTGGTCAGTTGAATAACATACTTCAAATGGCTACTCAGGCTCAGAACGCCGGTAACCCTATGATATCCCAAGAAAATATCTACAACATATCTACATCTTTGTTGAAGGCTATGGGTTATCAGGACACTAGCGGGTTTATTACACCACCTAATCAACAACAGCAGCCACAACCAAGCCCTGAGCAGCAGAAAATGCAGGCTGACCAACAGAAAGATATGGCAGAATTGTCATTAAAAGCAGCAAAACTAGACCTAGATAAGCAAGAGTTTGAACACCGCAAAGGCGTTGATCAGTTCGAAGCAAATCTTAAATCATTCGAAGCCCAATTAGAGGGGGAAGGAAATCAAGTAAAAATTGGATAAGGTACAACAAGCAAAAGTTTTATTAGAAGAGGGACTCTTTACTGACACGGCAGACCAAATCAAAGAACAACTGTTTGATCAATGGCTTGCAACAGAATGGGAAGAGATAGATGAGCGTGAGTATATTTGGAGATCATTCAAAAATATTGACGCTCTTGTAAATAGAATAAAATCTGTTATAGATGACGAAACTTTTAAGCGACACCTAAACAAGGAGAAATAATGGACGCAGAAAAAAATGTGGATAATGTTGGAAGCACAGCACCCACGGATGATGTAACTGATATGGCTACAGCAGCCAATGCGATGCTAAACTATTTGGACGGGGAAGGACCGCAACCTGAAGTTGAAGCAGAGCAAGCCGAAGAAGATCACGAATCACAACCTGTAGAGGATGAGGACGATACATCTGAGGAGGAAGGGGAATACGAAGAAGAGGATGAGTATGACCCTGAGGATAACCGGGATGCAGAAGGAGAAGAGACTGAATTCTACACCGTCATGGTTAACGGTGAAGAGATGGAGGTTGATATCGAAGAACTGCGCAATGGCTATTCCCGACAATCTGACTATACACGCAAAACGCAAGAAATTGCTGAAGAGCGTAAGAAGATGGAGGAGGCTGTTCAGGTAATGATGCAACAACAGCAAGAGAACAATCAAGTCAGAGAGCAGTACATAAACCAGATTGGACAATTTGTTAATCAAGGTATGCAGGGTTTGCGTCGGTTCGCAGGTGTAGACTGGGCAAGACTAAAAGAAGAAGACCCCATTGAGTACGTCACTAAACGTGATGAATTCCGTGAGGAACAGGACAGAATACGTCACGCTCAAGCACAGCAACAGCACGCTATTCAGCAGCAAGGCCAACAGTTTGAACAAGCAAAGGCAGAACTCATTCAGGTTGAAACCGCTAAATTAGCGGAGGCTATTCCAGAATGGTCTGATCCAGAGGCAAGGACAGAGTTGGCAGGCAAACTAAGGGGTTATGCTAGTAACCTAGGATTCCAGAAAGAAGAAGTTGACAACCTAGTTGACAACCGATCTGTTCAGGTTCTGTTAAAGGCTATGAAGTATGACGAAATTATGAGCGCCAAACCTAAGAGATTAAAGTCAAAATCCAATCGTGTCAAGCCGGGGTCTGGTAAAGGCACCAAGGCGTCACGGGAAAAACGTACTGCAAAGATGACATCACTTAAGCAAACAGGAGACGTTAAAACAGCAGCGTCACTAATAGAAGACCTTCTTTAAGGCAGGAGTTTTATCATGGCAGTAATTGCAAAAACACGGGAAACTTATCCCGCCCTAGGCCCGGGTCGGGCTACGCCTCCGGGTGGTATCAGAGAAGACCTCTCTGACATCATCTACAACATCGCACCTGAGGACACTCCGTTCATGAGTGCGATTGGCAAAGATGCGTGTGATAACACGTATTTTGAATGGCAGACAGATACACTGGCAGACCCAGTGGCTAACCGTCAGGCAGAGGGTACCGACCCTCAGGAACTGAACGCTCATGCGGAACCACTACGTGTGGGAAACTATACGCAGATTAGTTCTAAAGCGATTCGTTCTAGTGGCACTGCGGAAGCCGTTGATTTTGCCGGTCGTAAATCGACGCAAGCCTATCAAATGGCGAAGAAAGGTAAGGAGTTGAAGTTGGACATGGAGTCCATGCTTCTTGGCCTTGACGTTATGGCAGCAGGTTCATCTGCTTCCCCACGTGCTACTGCGGGTGTCGGCGCTTGGATTCATACGAATCTTGTGAACGCCACGGCAGGCACAACCCCGGGTAAAGACGCACCTACCCCGGGCACTGCTAAGGCTGTAGAAGAAGATGACATTCGTGAAGCCATGAAAATGTGTTGGGATGCCGGTGCTACCCCTACCGTTATCATGTGTGACGGAACCATCAAACAGGCTATCTCTGCTTTATCGCAGAGCGTGTCAGAGTTGCGTACAGCAGCAAATGACAAGTCGCCTGCTTATGTTGTGGCTGCGGTGGACATCTATGTTTCGGACTTTGGCAATCTTCAGATTGTCCCGAACCGTTTGATGCCTGCTAAGACGGCGTATCTGTTGGACTATGAGTTCTGGTCTACCACGTACCTGCGTCCGTTCAACTCTGTTGATCTGGCAAAGACTGGTGACAGCATGGCACAAATGCTCATTACTGAGTATGGCCTGCGTGCTAAGAACGAAGTAGCCAATGCTGCCATCCACGGATGGGACGCAAGCATTGAGCCGACTGCGTAACCCGTAAGGAGTAAGGGAGAGGGGGGCGAAAGCCCCCCGATCTTTACACTATGAAAAAATTAATTAAACGCATCAAAAAACTTTTTACAAAGAAACAACAAAGGAAAAGGAAGATATTCTAATGCAAGACCAGTTACAGAAGTCTAAGCGTAAGTATAAGATTGCTCAAGAAAAAGCAATGAAAGCAAAACAGGGAGATGTTGACCCGTACAAAGAATTAAAGAAGGCGTACTCCAAGCCGGGTAAAGGGGTTAAGATAGGTAATGGATACGTTTAATGAAAAACATTTTTGATGTGACAGATAAGGGTGTAACTACGTATGAAGAATCTGCAGATAACTTCACCCTGACAACTGAACAAGACGTATCTCCTATCATAGAGTTAAACAAGAAGGAGTACAATACCAACGCTAACCAAGCAACTACATCTGTAGTGGGTAGAAAAGTAGCATCCATACCATTAACGGTGTGGCAAAATTGGCTCAAAGAGACTAACGGCGCTATACGCAATGACCCTAAGTTACTAGCCAAGTATTTAAACGACCCTGATAATAAAGCATGGCGAACACACAATAGCAGGATTTAAAATGTCACTTGAAACTTACGATGAACTAAAAGTATCCCTAAAGAACTGGGTCGACCGGGATGATCTTGACCCATTCCTTCCTGACTTCATTAGACTAGCGGAGAGTCGATTCAATCGACAACTCCGTCTTCGTGCTATGGAGAGAAGGGAAAAGGCAAACACAGTTGGCGGTCAATCAAACTATAAACTTCCAAATGATTTTTTACAGGGGCGTGAGTTTAGACTGAATACAAATCCTACAAAATCTTTGCAGTATATTACTCCAGAGATTTATGAGTCATGGAACTTGGGGGTAGGTTTTCCAAAGTTTTATACCATAGTTGCAGATGAATTAAAAGTAGGCCCAATACCTGATGGCGAAACAGAGATGGAGATGTTATTCTATGCTAAAGTTCCTAGCCTTAGTGCCACAAGGCCCACTAACTGGATACTACTTAACGCACCTGATATATATTTGTATGGCTCTTTACTAGAGGCAGAGGCATTCCTGCAGAATGATCCACGTATTCAACTATGGAAACAGGGTTTTGATATGGCAGTGACAGACCTACAACTACAGGATGAAAAAGATAGGCATAGCGCATCTAGTCTGATGGTACGCTCATGAGTGATCCGGTATATCAATGGCCTTGGAATGATGATGATCGAAACTGGGTTCCGCAAGTTCTTGACTCAGGAATTCTTTGGAGTACATATAGCCCGACAATAGACGCAGGTGAAATAGATTTGATCATAAAAGAAGCATTTTTAAAGAATGATTCTCCTGAAGGTTGGACTGAACAGGGTGGCTCAGGAGGAGATTGGGATAATGCTGACAGCAATCCAGAAACAATATGGACTGACGTAAAAGAACAGGATGACAAATGGAATCAAACTTAAATCATAAACTAAGCACAACCTATATTGTTGATTGCTATGGTGAGGATGGGTTCCTTAAATGGACTGAAAGAACACCTAACATAGTAGTAAACGAAGGCGTGAACTACCTGTTTGACACTGCCTTCTTAAACTCCGATACAAGCAATTGGTTTGCAGGTCTTGTTAAGCAGGGTGATGGTGTTGCTACAGACACTATGCAGAGTCATGGTTTTACTGAGTGGTTAGGTTGGGTCAACACTTTAAGACCACTCTTAACCTTTGAGGAAACCAACCCAAGAACAAGTCTGGAAAATATTAAAAGCCGACCAGTTGTATTTACATCTGGAACAACGGACACAATCACTGGAGCATACATGACCAGTTCAGAAGTAAAAGATGATTACAGCGGTAAACTATATGGCGTAACATCCTTCCGTAAAGCGCATGATCTTATACCGGGAGACAGCATAAGCATGAGCATTATTATAGGAGCAAGGCAATGACACGTCCTACTATTAACGTAAACCTTCCAAAGGATAGTGATCCGATTGGTGAAGGCGCTGAAAGAATTAGGGAGACTAGGCAAGCCCTGTATGATATCTTCCCTATCAAAAAGGAAGACCTTGACCCCGGAATGAGTCCTGAAGGATCGGTTACTAAAGATTATGTAGATGAGCAAGACCTCATTCTACAGAATCAGATTGATTCTAACAAATCAGATATATCTTTGAATGCGGAAAGCATAGCCTCTAACGCAACAGATATAGGTATCAACACAGAAAACATAGCAAACAATGCTATAGATATATCCAATAACTCTGACTCAATCTCAAACAATGCAAGTGCCATCGCAACAAATGCGGGAAATATTCTAACTAACTCAGGTGATATTGCAGACCTTGATGTTCGTGTAACCAAAAATGAGGATGACATTGCAGCATTAGAGGCTGAAATTCCAGACGCAGGTGTTAAGTTAAACAACTCTGATCCTTGGACTCATGCTCAGTACAATGACCTTATAGATGCGACCATACGTAATGGTGGCACTGTGACTCCAAGCACAACCTTAAACTTACAGGCTAATCCTAACGTAAAGATTTCACCTCCTAGCGGTGGGGTTGCTACTTTATGTAGCGTAGCCAGTGATACGGTAACCATAGATGGAATCTATGCAAACCTTTTGCTAGACCCTATTGCCGTTTATATGTTTGATACAGGTAAGTTTGTAGTTGATGACATTGATGAAACCAAGTGGCTGTACGTCAGGCTTCTGTCTGAAGGTGGCAAATGGAAACAAATAGGAGCCAACTTCCTTGGTGAAGCAG
>WLWG01003135.1_pt1 | contig 11585 bp, 7 predicted proteins | sample 6712871 | NCBI WGS metagenome assembly WLWG01 (sample SAMN12718693, study PRJNA515312) | sponge metagenome | isolation source: marine sponge | host: Mycale hentscheli | place: New Zealand: South Island, Marlborough, Capsize Point | collected 2003-05-01 | reverse complement strand
CCATAGAGCTAAACATCATCTTTGATGCCATATCAAAAGACATTTGAGATATTGAATCTAATATACTCTGAGCCATTCCTGCAAAAGCGTCTCCAGCTGAAGAAGCTCCACTAGCTATAGACTGAAAGGCGCTAGAAAAAGAGCTTTGCATGTTTTGTGCCACACTAACAACTCCTTCTTCGAATTCGTGTACGGCATCAATATCATTATAAGTAAAAGCATCCCTAAAAGCTTGCCCGGGGTTAGCCGCGGCAGCTCCTCCTTCTCTGATTGCTGCTTTACGAGCAGCAGTTCTCGCACTCGTCATTTCTTTTCCGCTAATACCCATCCCTAATTCACTTAATCCGGCGAGCCCTGCAGCTTCATTTCTAGTTTTAACCGTATTATCTTTAATAGCTTGTATTCTAACTGCAGCCTGAAACTCTAGCATAGCTTTTCGCTCTTCTATTCTCGCTTTAACACCTTTCTTTATATTTTCTATTTCACTGTCTCGATTTTTCAGAATTTCTTTCCCTGTGGTCTCTTCGTCAGCTAAGCTTTGCTCTTTAAGTGTTTTTAATTTTTCCAAATAAGCGAGTTCGGATTTCTGTAATGAGGCTAAACCTTTGTCCGCAAAAGTTTTCTCCTCTAGGGCGTGTTGAGCCTCATCTATTTGTTTTACAGAAAATTCTTTATATTTTTCTCTGTAATCCATTAAGGCTTCCAATTGCATATCTCGTGACATTACTGACTTATCAATAGAACCTACTAGTTCACTCCTTAATTTTATCTCCTTCTGTACGAATTGTTCTTTCTGTTTGAGCTCTAACTCGTCAATCGCTTGTTTGGCTTTAGCCATAGAAGCAGCCTCCTGAATTTCACCCTGTGTACTTAATAACGCGCTTCCTCCCATAGTTATGCTAGCCATTCTGCCTTGGTTAGCCCTTGTCACGGCAGAAGCAGCAGAGCCCCTCTTTATTGCTCCTAATCCTGTAACTAGTCGGTCCTTAGACAATCTCTCCTCTTCTCTTAACTCTTCTCTATTTTGTCTTTTAAAAGTAAGGAGCTCTCCCGGACCCACTGTTGAAAGATCCACATTCTCTCCTCGTTTTTTTGTTTGTTGAGCCATTAAAGCCGGATTTTGAAAACCTTGAAATCTTTTGTCTGTTTGAAGGTTCGTAAAGAAATCTTGCAATGTCTGCCCTTGTCTTCGGAATCTCTCTGTTCCTCCTGCACTTAAAGCGCTCCGCCCACCTTTCCTTTGTTTCTCTAGTTCTCTTTGTGTAAAAGCTAGCTGATCGTCTAACTCTTTTTGTAATTCAGGAAAATTTGCGCGACCCAGTAAAGCGGAAAATTCCTTCCCTATATCAATGTTGGACTCTGCTACATCAAGACCTACTAATCTTTGGTCTGTCTTTCCAAGGTTCCCTGCATCTGTTAATTTTTTCTGGTTCTCTAGAGTGATCCTTCTCATGTCTGTTAGCACATCTACCCCTGACCTAGCTGAAGCTTGATCTAAACTACTAGTTAGACCTTTAGGTAATTTCACACCCGGTAAAACTCCTCCTACAAAATCTTGTAGGTCACTACCGACTTGCCGCGCTGGTAAACTCACTAAATCGCCTTGAACCTTCGCTCCGTAAGTAGCTCTTTGGAATTTTTGAATCGCGCCGAACTGCATTTGTTGATCGAAGATACCGTCGAAATTACCTACTGTAGTTGCGTTGGCTTGCTGCGTCCTCATGACATCTTTTAAATCTGACCGACCACCAGCTGCTATTATTTCTTGTTTAGCAGTGTTTAGTTCTGCCTCCATAAGCTCAAGTTGAGTGCTTGAAACCTTACTTAGGTCTCCTGATGTTAGGTCATCTATCTTTAACCTTTCTCTTAATCCTCCTCTTAACTTTTTAGTTATTTTGCTATCGCCACTAGTCTCTTTCTCCAACTCTGTGACGGTGTTTACGAGCTTTATCAAAGCGTCTATTCTTTGCTCTGGAGTTTGAAAATCAAAATCTTTTAAAGTACCCAATGAAGTCCGTATTTTACCAAATGCTTCCCCCATCTCCGCAGCTACCTTCTTCATTTCTTCTGCCGCAATCTCTGCATCCCTAAACCCAAGCGCAGTTTTTATATCTCCCATTGAAGTCAGAGCTCCAAGGGCTGTTCCAGCTGCCGCTCCTAATGGACCACCCATTGAAAAGCCCATAGCAGCAGATGCACCTATATTACCTATAGCATTTATACTAGATTGAGTTTTTTCTCCTGCTCCAAGACCTGCGGCTGCACCACTTAAACTCATATTAATCATCATCGCCGCCATCATCAACTTGCCGGATGCATCTGTCATTTCTTTGGCAGGTTTCGATAACCCGTCATCAACCGCCTTTGTTATAGGTTTAACGGACCTTTTATCTAAAACAGCTGCTCCGGGCAAACCAGCCCTAGACGAAGGGGTAGTCATCATATAATTAGGAACAAAACCACCTGCAGCACCATGACTCTTAGGGTTAATTCCCATAGCCCTTGAGCGCCCTATACCTTGATTTAATCCACCCGGTTCGTGAACAGTATTATAAACTCCTAAACCATTAGGGTTACCTGAAGAACGTAAAGCTGGACTGCTTCCAACTCTAATAGCTGATGAAGGAACTCCGGCCGACATCTCTCTACCCACAGCAGAAGATAAAGCTGAAAAATTTGGAACAAAACCACTAGCAGCCATAGGCATTTTACCTCTTAATGTGACTTGTTTGCCGTTGACAACTTTTTTTGCTGCTGTTAAAGTTGAAAATTCATCCTTGAGTAAGTTAAGCACCTCTAGTTTGCTATACCCAACATCATTGTCATTGATCATTTTTTTGGGGATATTTCCACTAACGGCTGCTTCTTCACCTATTTTAGCTTCTATCTTAGATTTAGTTGTTAAATTTGCACTTTTTCCCTGTCTATTAAAATATCCTATTAATTTACTGGTCGCAAATTTCTTACCCATGTAGTCAAATGCAGCCAACCTATCATCATTGTTAGCGCCCCCTATTGCTGTTCTAACACCTTCTTCAAAAATGTCTCCCATAGTGCCTTGACTTAATGCTTTTACCTGAAAATTTCTAACTCCTGATGTATTACCAAACATTTGCATCGCTACTTCTTTAGCATAGTCAGTCAAAGTGTCTCCAAGGTAACTATCTGGCTCTACAACATCACTTGAAGATTTACGCCCTTTTAAATTTGCGTCACCGACTGGAAAAACTGGCACGACAGGAATGCCTGATACTCTTAATTGGGCTTTACTTATTTTTCTTCCATCAGCGCCCGTCCATTTTGACAATATTTTACGTAAAGCAGGAATACCTTTACTACTATCCATTATATTATTTCGGAATTGAATTGGAGTAGTGTCAGAGCCTGTTTCTGTTATTATTCCCATGTCCCTCTTTTTAGAAGGTACGGTTAAATCTAACTCCACTGCGCCCCCTCTTTGTCCCGGACCTGCTCCCGTCTTTATTAAACTTTGTTCACTCTTAGTGCGTCTAAATGTTGCAGCAGCCGCTGGATTAAAATTAGGAATAAATCCTGAACCGGCATAAGGATTGAAACCATGTGCAGCGCCGAAAGCTGCCTTGTAACCGGCTCCAGCAGGACTACTCTTAGGCGGCATAATCGCCGATTGAGTCATACCCGGAAAACGTTTAACTGTTTCGGCGGAATTATACATCATGCTTCCCGCTCCGGGTTGATTCATAGTGCGAATAGCTCCAGCTCTGTATCCTCCCGCTGCCGCCGCTGCTCTTTCGCCACCGGCACTTGCAAAGTTTGGAATAAACCCAGCAGCTCTACCGGGTAATCCTGTAAAACCTAATGGCGCTGATGTACCTTTTGGCCCAGTAGTAACACCCCTCTTGTCTAAACGCGTTGCTATTGGAGAAGCTATAGCGGCCGCTTTTCTACGAGCTATAGTTTGAGCTTCTATTGTAGCGAGTATGTCTCTTTCTAATGTAAGTAGCCCACTTTCTGAAGATTTTACCCTCTCAATTAATGCTGGCTCTTTCATTAATATCCCTTCAATTTGTTGTTGAAGAGCTAACCTAGATTGAGTCGCCTTATTAAGGCCCATGAATTCTTTGAAAGCTGTTCTTGCAAATTTAGCTAAATTAGCAACTAGCTTACCCAGAGCAACACCTGCTAATAATATTCCCGGTCCACTTATAAAATTACCTATACCAGCCATTAGACCTTTTCCTACAGTCTGACCTAATCCTTCCGCCGCCCCACCTTCACCAAATGCTTCTATAACTGTATTGACGCCTCCTAACAATTTTTTTATAGCTGGTTCTAATGTCGCTCCACCTATATTAGCTCCTGCTTGAGTCAGGTTAGCCATAGTCCTATTAGCCAGAGCATCTAATGTTTGATTCAATTGCTCGTTTCTTACATAAGCTTCGTTGGTAGCACTATTAGCAACCCTTAATCCCTGAACATACTGACTATTTGTATTTACTAAGTCAGACATTGCAGCTTTCAAAATATTAATTTGAAAAACACCTGCCACTTGTTCACCTACTGAAGCTTGCTGAGCTTTACTCAAGTTGCCAAAACTTCTGGACAAATTTTGTAAAACGGTGACTCCATCCAACATTTTTCCGTTCATGTCAGTTGTCGCTACGCCTATATCAGTTAATTTCTGTTGTACGTCAGAACGTTGGATACGAGTAAAAATTGTTTTGAAGGCGTTACCAATTACAGCACCACCTCGAGCTGTTTTCTGTTGAACAGCCGTAGTCAGTGCCATCAACTGATTAAGCCCTACTCCAGCATCTACCGCTGAAGAACCAACCCGAGAAATAGATTTAGCTAAATCTTCAGAGCTAACAGCAAAAGCCGCATCAACTTTCGCCATACGGTTAACAATTTCTGCAGAAGTTACGCCTTCCTTATTAAAGGAGTTGATTGCAGCAGTAAGAGACTTAACAGAGTCAGCCGCATTCATGCCTGTCAAACGAGTAAGGATAAGAGCATCTTTAGTTCTTAGAAGAGTACTCTCCATTCCCAAACCTTGACGGGCTAATTCTGTAGCAGCTTCGGCTACCGTATCAAAACTTTGAGCGGTATTTTTAGCAACCGTAAACATCCCCTTACCAAACTGTTCAAGAGTTTTGGTAGACGCGTTCATAACAACGTTTACGTCCATTAGAGCTTTTTCCACCTTGATAGTGGAAGCTACCATAGATTTGAGAGCTCTTTCTACTCCCATTATAACGCCAGCTGAAGCGCCGAAAGCTACAACACGAGCGTTAGAAGCTTCTAAAGATTTACTGAATTCGTCTGCTTTAACTGTGGCCGCAGAAAGGCCAGTACCTAGGGCACGAACTTTGCCACCGGCTCCACCGGCTCCACCGGCTCCTCCCCCTCCGAATCCGCCACTAAGAGTCTTGCTGACCTTAGCCCCCATTTTATCGAGTTGTTTTAATTCACGAACCGCATCTTTTATGTTCGCGTCAACACCGATTACCATTTTCTCACTAGCAGCCATATTCCTAGTGAGTTATTACACTCTTTTTAGCTTACGTTCCGTGAATTTTCATCATATCCTGCATAGTTAGCTTACCTCCTTTTTCTGCAGCTTTTTGCGCAAGGTTCACAGTTTCTTCAGGACTAGAGAGCCCTAATCTTTCTAAATCTTGTTTTGTAGCGCCTACAAGGGTTGTTGCAGACCCGTCTTGGCCAGCATTTCTAGACTTATCTAATACTTCTTTCGCGCTCTTGGTTGAATCAAACCACTCTATGATTTTCTCCGGATTATCTTTAATTTCTTCGGGCACATTAGCATCTGCCTGTTCCATTAATGATTTAAAGTACCTTCCAGAGCCAAATAATTCTACCTGATAAAAAGTAAGCTCTACTAAAGGTTTTCCAAAAAATACATGAGCATTATTATCACAAAGATAAAAAAGATTAGTGAAAAATCCTGACACAGAAATTTTTTGAAGTATTTCGTGTTTAAACTTTTTAGTACTTTTATTGTAAAGGGCTATATATTCTATTAATTGGTCTTCTGCTAACTCTTCAAACTCTTGTTTAGTAAAAAGTTTTTCATTTTTTTCGTTGCGTAAAGCGTTAAACATATAATGCTCGTTTATACGACGTGAAGCGTAAGACTCGGCGCAAAAACCTATAAGTTCCTCTTTCTCCAACTCCATTTTAGAGAGTTTTAATTGGTTTTCATTTATCTGAGCATTTATTTGGTCAATATGAGCTTTAAGAAACACCTTGGACTTTGAATTTTTTAGTCCTTTTACGAAACTTTTGAGATGAATTATCTCTTTGTTTCTTTCGGGAGTCCAAATTTTCTCTTTTAACAAGTAGTCTATTCTATCTTTACGAGTAGGAAGCCCATCTTTAACAGCTTTCTGGTAAAAGAACTCACTTTTTATATCAAGTTCTGCAGAATCAAAGTTGTTAAAATGTTTAATCTTAACATCACCATGTTTAGGAGACGAAACTAGAGTATGACCTCTTAATATCTCAGAAAAAACAACTTTTAGACTACTTTCTTCCATAACGGAAGGTGAAAGCGCTACTTAGCTGCCTTCTTTTCTTTTTCAGGCTCTGTAGTTTTAGACTCTTCCTCATCTAGCTTAAGAGCCATATCTATCATACTTTGAAATTCTTCCTGACTGTTAGGCCTACCCACAAACCAGAAACTGACATAGTAGGCTATTTTTCTAGCTACAACTATATCAAAAATATCTTCACCTTCATCGATCTCATCGTACTTTTCAACTTTATCTTCAAAGCTTCCTGCGCCAAAAAACTCAGTTTCTTTACCGTCTTTATCCTCTGCGTAAGCGAGGTGCAACATCCACCATAGGATCACCTTGTTACGAGCGCGGCTTTCGGCGGTTTCTTCATAGAGAGTGTCCTCAACCAACTGTAAGTCCCTTAGAGCGCGCCTGCTGGGCTTTATTTCGGCATCTAATTCTTCTAATCTCTTTTTTTGCGCTGCTGTTCTTTTTTTAGCGGGTATATCTAGTATTTTTACTTGTTCTTTGTGAAAATCCTGTAATTTATTTATTATTTCTTCATATTGCTCGTTTTCATCGTCGCTACGAGTGCCTCCATCGTTCTCGAACCGTTTTTCTAACAAAGCTTTAGTAAGTAACCCTGCTTTAATGCCTTCCGCTAACTTTACTCCATAATAAAGCTCAGCTTCATCTGTCATTGTCCGGGTTGGGCGGCGCAGAAAAAACTTATAAGGCACTTCTTTTTTAACTTTTTTAGAGGTCGTTACTTCTGTTCCGTCTTTTTTTGTTTCGACGGTATCCTCGCTTACCTCTTGTTCCTTATTAACGGTGAACTCGTATATACGCTTCATTTTGTCTTATTATTGTTGTATTCGATGAATTTTTCAAAGTAATCCTCTAATTCTCGAATAGTATCATTACCTAAATCGAGTATTCTTTTGCGGATTCTTTGGTGTTGCTCTTCTGGGATTTTCATTCCATCAACTTGAAGATCTTCGAGTATGAAGAAAAATTGTTTATAGAGATTCGTTATCTTTCGCCGAGTCTGAAAAGCGAAAAAATTATTGATAATATCCCTATCTGGACCTTCTTCCTTAGACATACCTTTACCTTATATCTTATGTATAATTACATAAAAATACAAAAAAAAAGTCCCTCCGAAGAGGGACTATAATTATTTACCAATGCTATTTTATAGATGATTTTTACCAGCGCATGCACCACTCATAAATACACCCATACCAGATTGGTTAGGTCCACCTATTTGAGCGGAGAAGTCCAAAGTGACAGACTTGTTATCACCGATAGAGGAAGTGAATGACTGACTATCCACTTTCAAGCCTTTCACAATATAGTTACAGACTACGGTTTGATCAGCTCCACCACATACTGAATCTTTGATAGAAATTCGAGCATCGTACTCTTGATCGCAATCAATCATTTCGGCTAATGAACCACTAGTTAAATCAGCTAGAACCGCATCAACACTAAGACTTACAGTTACAGGGAAGTCAACAACTCGAGCAAAAGCAAATTTACTTCCTAATTTTTCGATAGGTGTTCTTCCAAGGTCAAATCCAAGAGTATAACTTTGAATGTGAGCATCACTAATAGAAGCTCCGGCATAATCAGCTGGTAATCCATTATCTATAGCGGCAGTACCAACTGCATTCCCTGATTTCTGCGCAAGAGTAAGTGTTATGTCACCCGGGCGTAAACTCGAGATAAGGGCTGCTCCTGTATCGGATAAATTAGTTTTGGCAACTGGAAGAGTCACGAATTTTCCGAGTGCAGCTCCATTCGTAGCGTTAATTGCTGGAGATTCACCGGAGACTCGGAGTAAAGTGTTAGCTCCTTGAGATCCCACACCAGTAGTAAAGCCATTTGCAGTCGTAGTTCCGGGGTTTGTTCCGTTGCCTAAAAAAGGCAAATTAACAAAGTTCATGTTTTGACCTTCAGCACTTACAGATACAGTAGGAAGTCCTCCAACAGCAGCTTCACTTGAGTAGTTAGTTATAAATGCATTACCAATACCAATAATACTGTCATAATCACCAGTGGTATAATCTTCGTTAGCATCCTTGCCTTCCTTAGTAGTTAAAATATAATAGTTTTTTTGATGTGCATCTTTGGCAGAATCAATAATGTCAGTGATAGCTGAAGCAAAAGTTGCTCCTCCACTAGGTGTTACGCGAAAACCTAAACGGTGTTCATTGTAAAAATTAGCTAGATAATAAGAAGTATCAAAAGATACAGTAGGAGACTCTGTGATAATTCTGTCGATAGCGGCGAGATCGCCAAACTGGTTGACATCTGTCCGACCTACGCTAAATGAATAGTTAGCGCTCTGTATACGGTCTAACTGAGCTACAGCTCCCGACAGTGTTCCGGTTTCATTAAATGCAGTTTGACTTGCGTAAACTGCCTGACTTTGGTATATAACTCTGTTTCTAGCCATTTTAGTAAATCCTTTAAATTCTTATCTTAATTTACAGTTAATATGGCTAAAAGTGAAATTATTTTCTGATTCTTAGGTTAATCTGACTTTATTAATCTCAAAATCAATTAACGTAGAGTAAACATTAGGATTAAACTTTCTTACTTCGTTTTCTAAAACCCTATCAAAACGAGAAATATTAACATCTTCTAGAAATAACATTTCGTTATAATTCTTAGTTTGAGATATACCAGTATAATTGTATTGAGTATCATTTCGGTAATAACCGTAAGCGTTAAAAGGCATATCGCTTTCATCAAAGATAGCTACATTATTATGCCTCTTATCACGAAATAAAGACCCTATGGCGTCTATATGAAACTGGCTATCAGCTATAACTATAGCCCTTACCTTAATGATTGTGTTGTCTGTTCCACCGAAAGCAAATGGATCATTATAGCTTCCATCATTTTTTAAATAAACGACAGGATAAGTCTTAGTTCCGGGTTCTAATCCTGTTGGAACTATGTCAGATTGTTTATTTCTATTACTGTATTGTGTCTGAAAAAGTATCTCGTCCTCGGTACTGTTTGTAAGGAAAACATTAAAATCTTTAATAGCAAAGCTTCCGGTGATATTTACAGATCTATCTCCAGACCAATATGAGCGGCCATTATTATAATCAATCGCCGCTAAACCTGAAGTGCCCCATTCTCCAACATTTACTAAATTACTTCCGGCATAAAGTCCTGTAGGAATAGTAGCACCTGTTATTGAAGCATCTGCTACAATTTGCGAATAAGATGAAGCGTAAGTTTCTAGGCCATAGTATTCGGCGGAAACATCATAAAACTGTCCCGTTACATTTTGGTATGCATCTGCTTCGTTTAGCAAAGTATGGTCAAACCATAAAAGCATACTAGACATTATTTGGTTATCAAATTGCGGCTTCATCTTAGTTTCCTTCTAGCTTTTTTAAGGATTTCAGTTATATAAGGAGTAGGAGTAAATTTAATAAAGTTAATACTCCTGTCGGTCTGCAGTGCTACCCCAGAACGACTATGAGTGTCATATAAAGAACCAACCCCTTTTCTTGGTTGAAAAATTGTCTTACTATAGTTTGTGATTCCCTTTTCTACACCTTTAACCCAGCTTTTAGTAGTCCAAGGTAATGGAGTAACTGAGTCTATTTCTGAGACAGAAGGTAAACTTATATCAAATTGCACAGTAAAAGTATTATTTTTTATAGCTGTTACTCTCATTTTTTGCCTATTTACAACAAATGAACTCCGCAGAACATCTCTCAAAATCATAACAGGTTTAGAACCTTGCTCGAATCCTAAAAAACCAAAAAGGTTTCCATTACCCCCTAATAAATGGCTACCCATTCCTTTGGGGCCTTGGGCAATTTCTTTAGTTACGGGATGATTATTGAAATCTGCCATAACCTCTTTTTTAATTTGAGCTGCTCTTTTTTTAGCTTCTCTAAAAGCCGCTTGTTGAAATCTTTTAGTACCTTTAAAGTTAACTTTTTTTAGTAAAGCTTTTGTGTCTAACTTTGTTTTTAATTTTGCCTTGAGTCCGACCATTACGTAGTTGCCTCCAAATAAAAGACGTAGTAAGTTTTTCCTATAAAATAACGTACTCCTTCAGAGCTTACTACATTAAAAAGTTTTCCTCCTATATCAATAGAAATTGTTCGACCTTTTTCTATATAATTTTTTGCATCTAACTCTACCTTTATTCTTACGTCACCTTTTTCTATGTTAGCCTTTAGTTCGTCTTGGTAATCCAAAGGTTGATTTTCTTTGTAATTTATTATAGCGCTGTAAGTTGCACTTACTGGAGTATAACTAACAGTTTGACTAGGAGCGCTGTATCCAGCGTATATGTTTTGGTTTTCCGCTAGAGTGATAGTCTTTTTGGGTTCTTTATTTATTATTATATTAGCTTTGAAAGTATCAAAATGATCCCCAAGTGCTTTTTCAAATACTTCTTTTGAAGCTGTTGGTATTAAAGACGCCATTATACTGTATAGTTATCAATTCTGTCGTAATTATAATAACGGCTAGGAGAATAATTCCCTGCCTTAGTGTCATCTCCAGCAACTTGCACAGGTGTTGCTTTTCTTAATTTGTAAGCATTTATTAAATCTGTTAACTCCATGTATTCTTCTTTTTTCAGCATTATGTAAGTCTTACTTAACTCATTTTTGTTAATCTTTCTTACCCGTGAGCCGTCTGAAGCTACCTCAACAACAGGGTCAGTAGAAGCTGCGCCAACTGTAGTTCGGATTTGTTGATCATAATAATGCACAATGTACATTTTTTTAAGTATGGAAGCTTCTTCAGGTTGAATAGACACAATAACAGGACTCGCAGTCGAACCATTTGTCCCGCTTACTGATAAACCTAATGCTCCGGTTCCTTCATTAAATGCTTGAGGCTCTCTTGAAGCATCAATAAAACTCCCCGAAAACTCATAAGCGTTTTCTCCATGTTCGCTTATTTTAAACGTGGTATTGATTCTATTGTTTAATTCGCCGACATTACTCCTAATCCAAAAAGAAATGGCGGGAATTGATATACTGGAAGGCTCTGCTAGTTCCCTGTAAAGTTCATCTGCTATATCGACAATTTTCATCTTTT
>WLWG01003133.1_pt1 | contig 11594 bp, 2 predicted proteins | sample 6712871 | NCBI WGS metagenome assembly WLWG01 (sample SAMN12718693, study PRJNA515312) | sponge metagenome | isolation source: marine sponge | host: Mycale hentscheli | place: New Zealand: South Island, Marlborough, Capsize Point | collected 2003-05-01 | reverse complement strand
ACTTATTAATATCAATGTCATCGTCTTCTGGGTCAAACAATAGATACAAGCTATGCTGCTCTTCTAATATTTCTATTTGAGTTTTCTTTCCAGTCAACACCATATAGGTGTCATCAAATAATTTGTCTTCGTTAATTTCCATATAGTTCATCTAAGTATTGTCTACGCTCTCTTTCTTTCTCTTGTTTATCAAGCTTCTGCTGATATAGATACTCAGCGTTCTCACGCTCATACTCTTTCTTTGCGTCCATCATTTCGTAGTAAGCTTCAGGATCATACATCTTCATCTCTTCTTTAGTAAGCTTAGTTGTCCTTTTAGGTTTCTTCTTTTTCTTTTGCTTACCTTCGATTTGATACTCTGAATAATTTAACAATCTCATTATAGCTTTCTCAGGCGATTCGCCACCCTCAATAACCTTCATAAAGTTATTAGCTATCTTATCTATATTACTGGCAGGTATTCCACCTAAAGTTAAAATTTCGTAAAACATCTTCTTGGTAGCTTCCGCTTTCTTTTCAGGATCTTTTATGTTATTAATCCTGTCATATTGCTTAGCTATATTAGCCGCAACTGCAACTATAGGCATGTTCCTTGTTGGATTACCAGCCCAAGGTTTATCAGTAGCAACGTCACCAATAACATTAAACACATCTCCTATAATAAATAGTGCGTTTAAGTTACCTATAACAGACGCTCTTAATAAATCTGCCTCATCCTCGTCTTCCCATTCAGCAAGTAATCCAGGCATACCGTTGGTTACCCATTGGAAAAGAACAGGCATAAACACGTGGTACATAGCTAATGTTCTAAGGTTTTCTCCACGAGTTCCTTTACCAGCAGTTTTATCCCAAGCCATAAGCTTTCTGTTGAGGTTTGTAAAGGCTTGTATTTCTTTACGCATATACTGTTTAGGTGTTGTCAAGAACATATTCAAAGCACGATACAAAGGATCACCAGTTTGTAGCACATCTCTATCTTGTATATCAGATGACTGCTGAGTTCTCTTAGTATCTCTTTCAAACTTAATGATAGCTTCGTCAATAGCTTCTTGCTCACTCTTGCCTGCTTTCAAAGCTTGGTCTTTGTAGTACAAGTAGTTCGGCATACCACCTAACATGATTGCATTTCTATCACCAGTCTTAATGAAGAACATCATCATATTAACTATCTTATCCTTTACTGGTGTTGGAATAAACTCTTGCATTGCAGTATCGCTATAGCTTTCTAAAACTTTAACAATGCTTTCGTACTTTCTGTCTTGCATATAAACAGAATTATTGCCCATCTCTTTCCAAGTTCTTACAAGCTTTGGAATGTTAGCAAGGCCAGCTCCATACTTCAACCAATTAAGTGGACCAATATCATTGGCGTATGTAAATACAGAGGTCATCTGTTTAACGTGGATTAGTGGGCTTAATCCTAATCTTGACAAGATAAAGGCGTTGTTCATCCAGTTAATAAATATAGCTGATTGTTGAGACTGCAAACCTTTAGATGCTACACGCTCTATTATAGTATCTATTTTACCCATTATATCCTTACCATACAATCGTTTTATGTTTCCACGTATAATATCGTTGGTAAATATTTTGTTAATGTCTCTTATACTTTCCGCATAAGCAGAGAAGTATTCCATGTTTCTTAGGTAGGTAAACAGAGCATCTGTTCCATCCATTTCTAATATTGGATTGTTATTAGATTGTCTTGCTATGGTAGATCCAGTACCCACAGATGTCTGGTATGGGTTACCTTCACCCAACATATTAAGAACTCCAGCACCATCCTTTTGACCTTGAGTGTACAACATACCTGCGTAGAACTGATTCCAAGGCATATTGGTTCTGTATATTTTTTTATACACTTCGTTGTAGTGGTTATATAAGGATGGGAAGAACTCGTTGACCTGCCAGTCTGCAAACTCTTTTACTTTAGGATCAAGCTGTTCAGTAATCTGATCCATTATCTCAACATAGTTATCGCCAAATGTTTTCTGAAACTTACCTGCGTTAGCAGGGTCTTTGTACTGATTGTAATAATAGTACATTTGATTTTGACTGAGTATCAACTCTTTTCTACCAGCTTTGTTTTCAATAAATATACCAGTAGGTTTAGGTTCTCTTAGCTTAGGCACTACAGACTTCCATTTCTTTCCGAATATATCTTGAAGCTTTAGTGTTACAGCTTTTTCAACCAACATAATACGACCTTTAAACTCTCTGTTTGAAGCGTCTATTCTATCGGTAACAAGAGTCTGAAGTTCTCCTCCAAACAAATCCCCTGGCATTGCATCAATATGATTCATCAATGTACTAAGATCCATCAAGGCGTTGAATGGTCTTCCAAGCATTGTTTTAAGACCTCCATACCACTTCTTTAATCTTTTCTGAACACCCTTAACGTCTGGGTCTTGAGCGTCTAATATTTCCTGATCTCGAAGCATCTCTTTAGTTTCAGGATCATTCATATCTAACCTATCTTTATCATTTCTTATAGCTTGATAAGCTGTAGCAAAATCATCCAGATACTTTTGACGAGCCTCGTTGATTTGCTCTTTGAGATTTGTCTTACCAAACTCTACGAGATCCGCAAGGTTAGATGCTGCTTTATCTAAAGCGTCTATCCTATTGGCATCAATCTGATCTTTCATTACCTCAGCATTAGTTAAAGACATAAGTATCTCTAAGTCTACCATCTTTTGAATCTCAGTTTCAGTTGGTTCAGGCTTTTTAGCTAACTTATTAAACTCACTAAGTAGTGACTCATATAGTTTGCCTAAAGAGTCTGCGGTCTGAGCATTTTTAATGTCTGCGTAAAAATCTGAGATGAATGTAAGCCTTTCAAGAACTGTTACATCCACACCCTTTGCAGCTTTTCTTTTGCCTGACTTCTTGGTGTATTGTTTTAAATCTAATATCTTAGATATTTTAGAATCCAAATCACGTATAGCTCTCTTCATTACAAAGGTCTCAACCTCACCCATTAATCTATCTATGTTAGTGGCATCAGCATCTGTAATCTTACGAACCATGTCTATTACCTCACTCTTAGTATAAGAGTCTTTAGGTAAAGACTTACGAATAAAGTTTCTCAGCTCTCTTTTGATAGCTTGAAGATTCTTTTTGGTTCTATTAGTGTTTCTTATAAGCTGACGAGCTGCACGAAGATTGGCCCCAATATTTTTAGTTGGTCGTATACCTGTCTCTCTTTGAAGTTCGGTCTCCATCTTAGCTTGTTGAACAGTAAGACCACCCTTCTGCCCCTCAGCTATGTATTCAGGTTGAGCTTGTAAAAATTCAATAAGACGATCCATTACTTCATTCTTACTTAATGTCTTATCCTTTTCTAACTTAGCTCTAAGCTTTAGTATCTTTGAATATAACTTAGCACCTACTTTAGCACCACCCTTTACATCGCCAAAGCTTGGAGGCATCTTAGAAAACAGGTCGGGCTTGATAGCCATCAACTCATTTACTTCTTTTACCTTAAGCTTTCTTATCTTAGTAAGGTATTCTTTTATTGATGCATCACTAAAGTTATTATCTCTACCAGCTATTATTATTTCAGTAGCAGACATATCTTTTTTAAACACATCTTTTTGTTCACGCTTCTTTGGTTTTGTTTCTAACTCAAAGCCACCTGTTTCTTCCAGCTCAGTATTTCTACTAAACAACCACTCTGGAACAGTTATCCTAACCATCTCACCACTTTCACCAATATCTTGTCCGTAGGCTCCACGCTGTGGAGGAGCTTCTGATATTGTTATCTGAGACATTGGAAGGTTGATAAACTTACCACCGTAACCTGATGTTAATATAGTTAATGCCCTTGGTGTTTGGTTATATATTCTTTTCTTTTGAATAACAAACTTAACATCCTTCTGTTCTCTCTTCTCAGTCTTTGTTGGCTCATACGGTGTAGGAGTATTCTCTTCTGTAAAGTATTCTATTTTACCTCTTGCAAAAACTCTTGTTCCATATACAGTAGCTTCCTCTACACTTCTCACTGGAGTTCCATCAAGTGTTTCAAACAACATGGTGTTGAATGGGTTGAACCTCAACTCGGTACCTGTCAAGTCTTGCTTATCGTATGGTATATCTTGGTATAGACCATCAACAGATGCTAATGGAAACTTATTTTTTATTTTGTTCTTAACTTGATATACAGCCTTTTGATGTGTGTTCAAGTATACATCTTTCAATGTAACTGCTGGGGCATAGTTTATTACCTTACCTCTAAAGTTACCAGAGACACCATCAACTCTCTTGTAAGCATCTGTTTTAGTCCCTTGGTGTATCGCTTGTATTGGTAGTCCTGTGTTCTTAAACACATTAAGATTAAGTCTTACACCTACATTCTCACCTTGCTTAGGCTGGTTGCCTTCTGCAATAATTCTTCTTGCAACTTTATCTGATTGAAGAGCTTCATCTACCTGCTTTTGAGTAAGCTTTGGCATATCCTTTTGCTCTCTCTGCTCTACATCATAAAGCGTTTCCATCTCCTGGAATGTAAGAGCATCACCTTTTTGTTCACGAGCAACTGGTTTTTCAAAAGCTTCTTTAGTTGGTATGTCCTTATCTAAAGATAAACCTAATCCTTTTGCTACACTTGCTGTTATACCAGGCGTTCTTTCCTCCAAGAATTGAGGACTCTCTGCCTTAAATCTAATCTTAGGACCACTCTTTAAATGCGTGTAACCTCTTTTACTTTTAGCAACCTTCTTAGGTCCAGAAAGAAACTCATCCTTATAAAACTTATCTTCCTTAAACATTTTTCTAACAGCTGCATCGGCACTTTCTTGTTGGTCTTTAGATATAGCTGTTTCCTTTTTAGCGTACTCAACAAAGTTTTCTTGTATTGGGTATAAACCATCAAACAAAAAGTTATTGCCTGTGCTTGGAAGTTTACCATTAAACTGTGGGTGAACTATTCCTTTGTTATCTATCTCAGCTAAAGCTTTATCAATGTTTTCTGGAACAATCATTTCAAAACCTCCAACAACAAATCCTCCTTTGTTTTCTTTGAGGTTGTTCTCACCTAACAACTGCTTATCACCGTACTCCATCAAGAAGTCTCTCATAGTGAATCCAGCTTCTTTTAGTTTTAGTTTTGCTGGGTTAGTTTGTTTAGTTGTTCTTGTCTCTTGACTGTTAATGAACAACGAGTTTAAAAGTATTCTTCTTATTTCAAAGTTAGTATCCTTAATCCACTCTTTACCAAACTCTACCTCGGTGTAGTTTTCAGGATTAGAAACTAAATCTAATATTGTTTCAGCATTAAAATCTGTATTCTTGTCAAGTTCTTTTTTTACAGACTTATTGTTCTCAAGCAACTCTCTTACTCCATCTACTACTACCTGATATTCATTTGGGTTGGATTTTTTTATTTGACCCAACGCTCTTCCTAAATATTTTCCTCCGTAGTAGTTTCCAAGAGTTGCGTTAGGACTCTGAACCATTATCATTACACCTATCTTCGTTCCAGCTTTAAATCTTTTAGCTATTTTAGACAGTGTCATTTTAGCAAATGTTGGATTCAATGAAGCAAACCCAATACCATTCTTTAAGTTGTCAGTTATAGCAGAGTATCCAAACCCACCATCTATTCTGTCTCCTTGAGAGTCAACCCCTAAACCAGTGGCATCAGAAGTGACAGCAAAAAGATTACCTCCAACCTTGTTTACAAATTCTTGCAAAGAAACTATAGGAAGATTTGTTGCAAAATCTATCTTACTATAAATATCCTTCATCTCTCTTGGCTCTGGATCTTTTGGCCCTTCTGGATTTACTGTTAATGTTTCTCCACCTTCATAAGGAGGTGTGTTTAGAAGGTCATCATCCTGAAGTTTTTCAATTAAATCTACATCACCTTCCTCAATCTCTTGCCCTGTAGTTACCTTTTTAGCTATGGTGTTAAGAAGATTCACAACATCTTGTTCGGTCTGTGTAAACTCCTCTACCTTTATACCAAGTCCTTTGGCTATCCTATCTATCCATCTTCTCAAAGTGCTCTTAGATCCAGCGTCAAGCTCTTTGTAGCCAGCCGCTATCTCTCCTATAATCTGAGCCAGCTTCTCTTCGTTCTGTATATTCTCATCATAATTAGAAGCAAAAGCATCTATGCTTTTCTTTAGCTCAGAATCTTTATTCAAAGACTTTGAGATGGCAGTCATCATATTCTTAGTAACACGACCAGCAGCAGCATCTGTCTTTAACTTTGTTAATAGTATTGCGTGAAAAGCCTCGTGAGCTACTGTAGTTCTATCAGCAGACTCAAGGTTTATGTGGACAGTATTATCTACAAATGTTCCTTTACCTCTACTGTTAGTTACATTAAAGTAGTCCTCAGCATTTTCGTGAAGAACTATCTTTACATCAGGAGCAATACGAGCTAATGCTTTTCCAGCACGCCTTGCTTTCTTCTGTACAAAGTTTTTAAACTGGTTAGTTCTTTTAGGTGGTTTGCTTGCTCTATTAATAGATACAACCTCATCGACTTGTTCAAAGACCTGTCCATCCTGATCTGTGGATCCTTCAGTATCTTCAGTTACTTCACCCTCAACCATAAGCTGAAGGTCTTTTGTTTCTTCTGTTACTTCCTCCTGCGTTGTTTGGTCAGGCCTCCCTTCGGTGACTTCTTGGCTTTCTTGGGTAGTGGTGACCTCGGTGTCTCCTTCTCCCACCTGGCTGCTATCCTCGGTAGATTCTTGTACATCCACTTTCTTTGTGCTTGGCTCTTGAATGGCATCTGTTTCTTCGTATAAAATGTTATCTAACTGTTGGTTAAGTTCTTCAATCTCTTGTTTTTGTCTCTTAACCAATCGAGGGTCTTTACCCTCTATCTCTTGTTCAAGCTTTTGAGTTCTTAATAATACACCCAAAGCTTTCTTCTTTTGTTCTGTTGAGAAGTCTACAGGTATTTGGTTCATCACATTAACCACTTCATTGTATGCGTCTAACTGTGATTGACCTTCTTGTTTTGTTATATCTCCATCAAGGATTGCTTGCTTTATTATTTGCACATAAGCATCTTTGTATGCAGGGTCTTTGCTTATATCCTCAAACATTTCAAAGACACCTTCGTCTAACTGAGTGAAGTCATACTTACGAGCAGCTGTAGATATAGCTCCTGGTACACCCAATATAAAACCACCCACCGCTTCTTGAGCACCAGCGTATAAAACTTCAGATAATATATTTTCTGGAGCCTTAAAGTATTCATCTTCTTTTATGTAGTTAAATAATTCTTTTGCTCCAATATCAGCAAGCTCTTGAGCAGCTCCTGTTTCAAATTCAGCAAGACCAGCAGCTGTAACCACCAAAGTTCCTTTGGCTATCATGCTATTTATTTCTCTGGAAACAACCTCGTTAAAAGATCGACCAGCTGCGTCAGCACCTTTTTTTTGCAGAACTCTTAATAAAACTTTGTTAGCAAGACCTTTTTGTGCTATCACATTTCTTAAACCAACAGCTTCTAAGCCAGCTACTACAACTCCTAATGGAAGTTTTAGAGCAGCCTTTTCTGCTTCACTTACATCAGCAAATGTAGGGTCGTTCTCCATCTCTTTTGTAAGAGCATCTGATACCTGGCTATACATCTGCGCTGTACGTTGTGCCCAACCACCTATACCACCAATCATAGCTGGTAATGACTCAGTTAAACCAAGCAAAGCACCACCCCAAAAAGATTGCTTCGTTAAGTCACTGTACTCTCTGGTTGTTTCGTCATCACCTACAGTAGTCACGAGTCCCTCTCGTATTGCTTGGAGTATACCCATATCTTCATCGAGTGCACCAGCAAATTGAGAGTAGGGCTGCTCTACAATCTCATCCCCACGTCCATATTTTAATCCCTTTCTATTCTCGTCAAGTATCTCACTGTTTATCTCATCCAGCTGATCACCTTCTAATAACTCTATATACCTCTCTGCATTTTGAAGTACATTCTCTTCTTCTCCTTTTATAAACCCTTTCTCAATGGCTTTCTTTACAACCTCAGAGTTGTAGTTTTCTTCACCCATCTGAGCCTTCAATGGTGTCAAGTAGGTAGCTATATCTGTTACCAAGTCAGTAAGACCTGAAGACATGTTTGAATAACCTTGGAGTAGAGCGTTGTAAAAAGCTCCCATCTTAGTACCAGTCTGAGCTTTCATTTCGTAATAAGCCCCTACGGACCTATCCAGTTCAGCTCCTTGTAGCTTTAAAAGATTGTCTTGGTTTTTGAGTTGAGCAAGTTGTTTGTCTAAAGCATCTTTCTGCTCACTCCATAGCTGCATAAACTCAGGGTTAGCGTCTATCTGAGCTTGATCCATAGATTCATACTGAGCATTCAATACTTCGAACTCAGTCTTGTTAGCTACATATTGTTTGATTTGATCTGCTTGATTCTTAGCTAAGTCATTCATATTAGCTAACTCAATCTTTACATCTTCATCAGTAAAGAACTTTCTCTCGTTCTGCTTATATCTATTCTCTAAGTCAAGCTCTTGAGATCCGTCAAGCTTATTTGCTCTTATAAACTCCTTAAGTTTCTCGCCTTCTCTTGTATCTTTTTTATCTGTAATATTGTCTGTTTCGACAACTATCTCTTCACCGTTTGGTGCGATAGCTCTTACTCTGTCACCTCCAATGGCTTCTTCAAATTTAAAACCATAGTCTCCAAAGTGATACTCCAGCTTAGGAACAACAGCTTCTTCATTCTTGGTCATCAAGTCTAAGTTGATAACCTGCATTGAGTTTTCAAAAGGATCGTCTAACTCCTGCACGACAGGCTCAGGAGTTTCAAGGACTTCTGTGTCTTCTACTACAACCTCATCAGTTTCTGGAACGGAAGGCTCCGATGAGCCAGGTTCTTCCACCACTGTAGTGTCTGATACCATAACTTCCTCTTCCCCAGTGGGTAGAGAATCGTCTTTTTTTTTTATGTTTAACTCAGGAAATTTAGGGTTAATGACATCGTAATTGTAGTCATTAGCTTTTGCTGTTTCTACATAATCTTTTAATACTTGAAGCTCAACACCCTCAAGTTCTGGAAACTTCGGCATTATTTCATCCCAGTTATAATTTAAAGATTCAGATGTTGCTATTAAATCTTTTAATACTTGTTCATCCATAATTTGTTATCTTACGTTTCCTCCACTTGAGTTAGTTGTTCCTCCTGACTTTTTCACCCCACCTTCAGCGTTGTGAGCAATACGAGCTTTCTCTACATAATCTTTTACTAACTGTAAAACATTTGCATTCTCTCCATCGTATTCAATTGTTTCTTCACCAACACCAGGTACATTTATAGTTATCTCACCGTCACCTCCAAACGTGTCTGGGTCAATCCTAATAGAACCTTGAATACCCAACCTTCTAAGCTTAGAGTTAAGAAGATCTCCAGCAGCGATACTAACAGCATCTATGTCTTGTTTATCCCCAAGGGCGGTAAATACTTCAGTCTCTTCAGGTCTATAGCTTATAGTTGGAACCTCTTGGAATCCAACACCAGCTGAAGCTGACTCGTCTGACACATCACCTGTAAACCCTCCGCTTACCTCATTGTATATATCCACCATAGCATCAAATGACTGGTCTCCAATCTGAGACGAAGGAGCAATGTATCTTATAAGACCTTGAGCAACATCCTGCATTGACAAGTCTTCACCATTTTTCTTTCGTGGTATTGGCACTTCTCTGGTTCTTCCTCTTGAATCGACTATAGTAACAATAAATTCATCTGCGTTTCTATCAATCTTTTCTATTCTATTGTCACCCTCTCTTGCTTGAGCGTTTACATCCGCAATTACATCACGAGAAACCAACTCAAATTCTTCATCGTTAGAAGTCTGAAGTCTGTTTGCATTCCCCATATATCCAGCAACCTTATCTCTATTTTTAGCGTAATCTTGTGAGCTTTTTCTGGTAGGATCAAACCTCGCTCCCTTATCATATTTCATTTTGCTGTCAAGCTGACTATATATCTTTTCTTTAGTTAACTCTAAAGCGTGTCTCTCTTGATCCTCTGTTAGTTCGGATTCAAACAAACCGTTTTGACTTTGAGTTTGCAGTATAAAGTGTGAGCTGGTTTTAGCTTCATCTTTACTTTGAGTAAACTCATATCTTTTTTTAGTTTTCGGATCTATGTTTTGAGCAAGTATGCTTGTTGAAACTCCTTGGTTAGTTGTTACAGCAAGAGCCTCATCTGTAATTATCTTATCGGCATCCTTCATGTTACGAAAATCCTCGTAACTTTTGTAAGCTCCATTGGCATCATTAATCTCTGTCTGAATAACAGTAGCCAACCTGTCAGCCATAGGGGCAACAGTAGCGCTTAAATCAGTTCTATTCTCACGCTGCTGAAGAATATTATTAAGGTAAGCTACAGGCATGTATGCACCAGGATTCTTGGCACGGTCAGGTAAAGAACCATCCTCGTTTGGTCGAACTAAAGTTAGACTTCCGTCTAATGGATTTACTATTTGTTTTAAACCATTTACATTACCAAAAGATTGTATCTGTTCGTGTGCCCATATTTCTCTTTCAGAAGCTGTTCCATCCTCAAGACGAGTCATAGATTCATTATAAGACTGATCCCATTTTTTTATGGATTGAGAATATGCTGACCAGTTGTCTTTTGTATTTTGTACAAATCTTTGGTGGTCCTGTGGCTTTATCTCCCCATTGAGCATTCTTTTATTGGACAAAGCTATAGCCTCTGCTGTTTGTGCTGATCCGTCAATTACTAAAGCTCCTAAGCTTTGGTTGTCAACAGGTATCTCAGCATTAACTTCATTGATTGCTGTCCTGGTGTTTTCGTAAAGCTCATCCTTTCTACTCTGCCTGTCATCTCTAATCTTATTTGCTACATCAGTAATATCCTGTGCGGCAGCTGTCCAATCAATGGTAGTTGCTGTTAAATCTTTCTCCCTCTCAATGGTGTATTGATCAGAGCTTACTATATTTTGCTGTGGACTTCCTCCTGTTTCTAACGCCATCTTTTATATTTTATCGTGACTTACCTAATCCTAAACTTTCTAAAAAATTAAATCCGCCACCTTCATATCTTTCATCTATTAGGCTCATTTTACTTTCGTCAAGTTCATTTTCTGGTAATACAGACCCTTGAGCCATTTCCAAGTCAAGGTCTCCACCACCAAACAAAGGAGCAGCGCTACCTATAGCTGTCATGCTTTTTCCTATTCCAGCTATACCTTCTTTCGTAGCTTTAGCAACAGCCTCTTCTGCTTGAGCAGCTCTTAGTTTAGCGTCTTTAGATCCAGCCACATCAAAAGCCATTAGCTGTTGCTTTATATTTTCTTTAGACTGAGCTTTAAATTTTTGAACATTAAAAAGATCTTGACCCATTTCTTGACGAGTCTTTTCAGCGGCAGCTTCAGCATTTGCTCCAACCCTACCTACTCCAGCGGCTAACGCACGAGCGTCACCCTCTTGTAGAGCTTCGACCTGTTGTTGGTTGGTAGCTAATGTTGTTTCAAAAGCTGCTTCATACGCTTCTGTTGGGACAGTAAGTCCCTCAAATGAATCCTTCTCAGCTCTTTTTCGAGCGTCAGCCATAAGTTTTGAAGCTTCCTTATTAGCGTCTTCCATTAGTC
>WLWG01003132.1_pt1 | contig 11602 bp, 22 predicted proteins | sample 6712871 | NCBI WGS metagenome assembly WLWG01 (sample SAMN12718693, study PRJNA515312) | sponge metagenome | isolation source: marine sponge | host: Mycale hentscheli | place: New Zealand: South Island, Marlborough, Capsize Point | collected 2003-05-01 | reverse complement strand
GTGTTACTTCCTGTGTCAATATCTGCGTAAGCTTTAATAAATGGTGTTCCTACCGAAACTGTAGCCTCTTGTCCAGTTAATCCAACCACCTGATCTGCTGGAGTTATAGTGCCTACAGAAGCCGTTGTAGAAACTCCAGTTAAACCCATAACCTGATCTGCTATAGTTAATGAGCCTACTGATCCTGTCATAGACACACCTGTTAAATCTGCAACTGCAGAACCTAATCCTACAAGAGATCCAACACTAAATTGTGCTTCTTGACCAGATAATGTTTGTGCATTGTTTGGAGCGATTGCTGTCCCTTGCGCTGATGTAATAGAAAATCCTGTTGGTGCAACTAAACTACCGCCAAACCCTAATGCAGTTCCTTGAGATGAAGTTATTGATTGTCCTGTTAAACTTACATCTTCGTTTGGTGCAACTGCAGTTCCTTGAGAGAAAGTAGCTGACTGACCTGTTAGACCCATAACTTGATCTGCAGGTGTAATTACACCATTTGCAAAAGTTGCAGAAACTCCAGATGGTTGAACAAGAGCTGTTCCAGAAATACTAGATCCTGTATCTAATGTTGATTGAAAAGATACTCCTGCTAGTTCAACTGTTTTTGGAATTACTGGTGATATAGATCCTACTGATCCTGTAAAAGAAATTCCAGTTGGAATAATAATATTTGTACTTACTATAGTAACTGATCCTAAAGAAGCTGAAAATGATACACCTGTTAATGAAGCTGTTTCGTCAGCAAGATTACCCCACTCACCAGCGTTCCATGCTTTAGCACCCCAACCTGTAGCGAGTAATGCGTCTTCGTTCCACTGAGCCTGTCCCCAGGTGAATCGACCCCAACCTGATTGAACCGACATAGTGGTCCTCCTATGCTAATCTTATGATTGCGTTTGTAGCGTCTGCTGTAGGAAATTGAATTGTAAACGTTCCGTTAGTTGCAGTTTTATCTCCACCAAAAGCAATCGCGCAAACTGCATCTGTTGTACTTGATCCAGTTCCTGTTGTTGTGTTGTAGATTAAAGCTGCGTTCGCTGTGAACGTTGCAGAAGAATAAGTTACATCAGAAAAATCTGTAAACGCTGTTGTAGAAGATAAAGAAACTCCTGATCTTGTAAGAGTTGCTCCACCTGCCGTGTATGCAGTTCCAGATGTATTTGTAATTTCTTCAGAAGTTGAATAGTCTGTAGTAGAAGCCCCTAATGTTGCACTACTATCAAAGAGTGCAATTTTAAAAGTATCACCACCTGATGATGCAAAGTTATGTTTACCTTGTAAAAGTTCTTGTTTGAAACTTGAACATATTGCGCTTGTATTTGCCATATTTTAACTCCTTATTACGGTGTTGGTGAATTAACTTTTATTCTAACTGTACCGTCAGTGTAGTCGTCTCTTCTTCTTCGACCAATTTGTTCTCCACCGAACTTCTGTACTTCTTGTTTATACTTTTGCTCGTATAATGTCAACATATCTGCTGGGCCTTTTAAGAAGCCATAAGTCTCTGCTAAACAGCAATATAATAAGCCATTTGGGAAGTTCATACTAATATAATTAGTAGTATTACCAGACTCTAAAGTATCTGGCATTTTATTGTAGTGCACTCTAAATTTGTAGGTGCTGTCTGGAGTTGGAGATAGATATATACGCCCAGACGTAGTGTCTGAAGCTCCTGTAGCTCCACCAAATGAAGCATAGTATTTAGGTTTACCTCTTTTAGCAGACTCTGTTGATGAAATATACTCTTGTAAATATGTAACATCTTTTTTTTCTAAATATGTATTTGCTCCTGTTGTAGCACTCGTAGAATCATAAACTTGAATACCTCTAATAAATAAAGATCCCGCTGGAGCGTTTATACTTTCTTGACCGGTAACTAAATTTCCTGATTGTTGTTTTCTATCTGCATCAATAGGAACATCACGCATAATTCTATATTGTGCGTTTAAAATAATATTTTCTAAAATGTCAGTTGTTAAAACATTCGAATCTACTTCTGTGTAGTTTCTAATTTGTGTAACTAAAGTTGTGTAACTAATACCTGCCATTATGCTCTTTGGTTAACTGGTCCTGCAAAAACCAATGTACCACCTCCTACATCATTACTAGATGAAGCTGACGCTAAACTAAAGGAAAAATCATAACTATAAGTTATAGTTCCTCCAGCATCATCTTGCATCGTATTGTTTCTTCTCGTAATTATATACGATCCAAAAACTTTTGCACCTGAATTATGAGAACCAGCTGTAGTGCTAGATCTTGTTTCTCCATAAAGAGGAGCTACGGTTCCTCTAGTGCATCCTGTTAAATCATTGCTCGATTTACCTGTATATTGAATAGTTTCATCAACGAAATGACCTTCGGTATCAACTTTTTCAATAACGATAAAACCACTGCTAGGAAAGTTACTGGCATCAGTTAATGAAACAGTTGTAGCTGTGCTATTTAAATTTGAACTTAATGTAGTTGCTAATTGAAATCTATCTACTGAAACACCGCCCACGGCTAGCTTAACATCGGTAAATCTTATAGCATCATTTGTTTGAAACGGATTATTATCAATTCCTTCTGAATCATTTGATATAAATACAACAACTGAAACTTGACCTGATGTCGTTGAAAAAGGATTATCTCTTAAAACTAAAGGTGTACCAAATTCTTTTCTAGCGGGTCTCACTCTGTTTAATGCTTGAGCATCAGCGCTTGTAGCTTTAGGTTGTAGCTGAGGTTGTTTTGGTTCAAATTCAGAAATATGAACATAAGCACCATTCCATTCTCTAACCATTTCTTTGTAAGGAAACTCTAAACCAGAACGATCAGATATTGCTTTTGCAAATTTTCCTGATGCAAATCTAGCCATTAACCTACCTCCGGAAAGTAAGTTTTAGGTGTTATAAATGTACTTGTAGAAGAGCCATCTTCAGTTAAAGCTCTATTTAATTCATCTTCATAATATAGTTTCATTTCCTGACCTCTTTGAGGAGCAAATTTTTGTGCTAAATAAAAAGCTAAACCTGCAATCATACAAGGGACAAATCTATACGGAACGTCAGTAGCATTTGTATAGTCACCGACATCTTGAATTCGTTTTACAAAATAGAAATTTAAAAACTTACCTGCTTCAGATGAACCTGGTGTTAAATATAAAGTTATTGTAATTTTGTCTATAAATCTTTGAACAAAATATTGAGAAGGGGTTCCAGTAGCTGTTTTATTAGACAGTGCTTGATAAGTTGATCTACTAATTTTAGTTAAAGGTGAGTCAACACTAGAAGAGTTTCTATATACTGCTTCTAATATATCATCAACTCCATAAATAGCTGTTGCATCAGATGTGCCGTCGTCTGTTGATCTAAAAATTGTGTAGACAGCTTGATTGTTTACAAGTGTAATTGAGTTATTACCAACTTCCCAATAATGTAACCCTCTATTCGCCCACTCTTGAAACATAATGTTAAGTGAACGTCTAGCAGTTTTTAATTGATTACCTGATACTCCTTGAAAACCAATTCTTTCGTATGCATCTTCTATAATTTCATCAATAGAAAAATTCTTGTCAAATACTGTAGTACCTGAAGTAGTATTAGCCATTTAAACTCCTACGATTCGTAAACTTTAATCCATTCACAAACAACTGTTCCACTATCTCCTGCAGAGCAAGCTGGTAAAGTAAGATTTACATCACCTGTATAACTACTAGCTTTATTATTTTTTAAACCACCAAATGCAGAATAATCATATTCCATTTCACCATTTAATGTTTGAAAAACAACATTTGATCCACCCCAAATCATTCTAATTGCATCAACAGGCGCTGTTACTGAAACGTTAAAACTAACTTTATTTAGTCTTACTGTTTTGCAAGTTTTACCATTGTTTGTTGTTAATCCTGAAACATCAACTATTGCAGTTGTGCTTCCCTCTCCATCACCTGAAACCACATTGTAGTGAGTGATTACTTTTTTTGCTCCGTCGAATACAGTTGTATTCAATACTGTGTCTGCTGCCATTTTTTGTCCTCCTTTTAAAGGACGCCTGCATTACCAGGCGCCCCGAGTTTATTTATAAAATTAGACAGATAAGTCTAAAGTTTGTGTTCCTAGTATTCCTAAGAATGTTAAAGTTAAAACGGAAGTGGCTGCACCTGGATCTCCGCTTAATACAACTTCTACTTCATCAGCAGTTGTCACAGCTCCAGTTGTTCCTGTTCCTAGTCCTCTAACTCCATTACATCCAAAGATACCTTTGAACCCAGTAGAATTTACAGCTATAGCTAAACCATCGCAATATGAATCAGTATCTCCATCATCACCAATGTCTTGTAAGTTCACAGCATTTGTTGATGCTGTTGCAACTGTAACCATTACTGCCATAGGTATAAAGTTAGCCGGCATACCGATTGATGCTTCTTTACCAGTTGTAGCACCGTTAGCAACAGTGACACTTGCTTGGTAAGTTTGCATAACTAAACCATCAGTAGCTTTTGAGTTTAATAATAATGCACCACCTCTATCACTTGATGTTACTGATGCATTACCTGCTTCGTGTAGCTCAGCTTTTTTAGTTACTGCGCCTGTAGAAGCATTCTTTGTTATTTGTTCGAAACCGTTCTCTGATCGAACCGGTCCGTTGAACGTTGTATTTGCCATAATTATATCCTCCTAGTTTTGCGAACATAGTCTCTAGGCCGTCGACTGTACGCGTCTATGTTCTTTTTAATTATACAGTATAAAACTTATACTCCTATTTTTTCAAGAGTGCAAGAGAGCCTGTCGTATGGTTTGATATTTATCCAAGATGTAGCTTTTTACTAAGTAGCTACTGAAACTTCGGGTGCTGCGTCTTCAATCTTACCAGAAAGAGTAGCTATTTTAGCTTCCTCTTCTTTGATTTGATTGACAACTTCTCTAATTTTTTTGTCAATCTTAACCATATCCAAAGTGTACCTTTGGTGGTCACGCTGTTGCACCGCCCATTCTGTTTCGAGACCCCTCTTCATTTTGTAAAGGTCCCTTACTTGCGTTTGCATCTATGATCTCCTCGTAAGTTAGCCATAGTTTAGATTTACTTATAAATCCATCTTTCTCCCATTTTATATCATTTTTTCCTAGCTTGTCAACTAGTGCATTTTCAAACGCTTTATCATCATCCTCTGAGATAACCTCAAAGTCTGCGTAATAGCCATATGCTCTGATTTGTACACGGAAGTTCTTCATAGTTGCCTTTCTTATTTATCATAAAAAAAGGGGGCTCGAAAGCCCCCTTTTAATTTTCTTTTATTGAGTATTACGCACCTTCAACGCCGAAAATACCTCTAGGGTCTGATACGCCAAATACGTATCTTTCTCTAGCTTTGTATCTTACGTTTCCAGTATCGAAGTCACCTTCCATCTTAGTTGTGATAGGTGCTCTTTCGAAATACTTCATTCCGTTTGGTACATCTGTAATAATGTAGAATGCGTCCGTGTCAGTTAAGTAGTTATTCACTCTATAACCTTGAGGAACCATTCCCATAGATGCGATAGCATTTATGTCATTATCAGCTGTTCCAGTTCTACCTTGAGATTTCATCAATCTCTCAGCTGTGAATTGTAATTCACTTGGAACAATCATTTTCACACCTCTAGCAGCAATTTTAAGACCTCTTTCGTCCGTCATTGCAGCGATGTCTATTAAAGACTGCTCCAATGAAGTTTCGTTTAAGTCCGCTTGTGCGCTTAAAGTGTTTTTAAATGTACCCGCGATTGTAGGGTGAGAAGTGTTAAATAAAGAAACACCATCACCTGAATCAAACCCATCAGTCGTTGGTAGACCTTGGATTAACGGATTCACTGATTTGACTTGTTTCGTGTTTGCCATCGATCTAGCCAAAGCTTTCGTATATCTTGAAGCTAACTTGTCGTACAGGTTGTCCTCAACTGCTTCCTCAGTGATTGCAAACCCAAGAGCTATTGTCTCGTGAGTATATCTCGCTGTGAAAGTTTCTTGAGCACTATCGAACGCTACACCAGAACCTTCAGGTTTTGCTTGCGCGTTTCCGAAACCTGACAACATAACTTCTTCTTCAAAAGCTCTGTCAGATGACTCAGTAGTATAAATTTCAGCGTGCTGATTTTCATACCTTTTATATTCCAGGCCGAATAGTGCATTCAATCCTGGCTCTAGTTCTTTAACTAGCTGATTACGTGATATCGCCATAATTATATCCTCCTATTAGATACCTGCGTGTTGTTTAAAGAAGTGTTCGCTTATCACCACTCTCCACACCACATTAGCAGATGTAAGATCATTGTTATCAATGTCTCTACTTACACCAACTATTTTTAATTGTTGAGAAGTTGTCCCTAACGTACTGTCATCTAAAGTTGTTTTAGATATGTAGTTAGGAGTCGCTCCCGCTAAGTAAGAGATCTCAGCTGTATTACCAACGTCAGTTTGTTGTGATACTCCAGTTGCATTAGATCTAATTTCGTAGATCTGATGTGGATCATCAGTAACAAACGCCACAATATCAGTCGCTGCATTTGAGCCTAATAAGTGGTTTTGAAACGTCGGCTTACTTGTAGACGAGTTAGTAAAGAAAACTCCGTTTAACGAGCCTAAAAGTTGTTCAGTCGCCGCTGCAGCTACTGCTGCTGTACCTGTGTTAGCCATTGCAACCACATCTTGGTTGTAAATAGCCGTCGCAGATGCTGCTACTGGATATTCTCCTAGTCCGCCAGAGTCTCTATTCTGACCCGCTTTCTTTAAGGGCTTTATTCCAAAGCCTTTTGATGACGCGTTTGCCATTTTCGTTTCTCCTTAGTTTGTTTAATCGTTGGTTAGAATTGTTAAAAAATTAACGTTTCTTGCCACCGAAGGTTGTACGAGACTGCTTATCAATATTGATAGGCATTCTACTATCCTGTTCCTTCATAAGATCGTTATCTACTGCTTCAACGTTTTCATTAGCTAACCTAGCATAATATTCTGCACGTTGTTGCGCAATCTCATTTGGTACCCTTGTCAGCACAAGGCCTCCGTGCCCGATCACCCCAGCATATTTGCCGTCCTGGACTACTGGAAATTCACCCTCTGAGTATTCGTCTGCTCTTACTAATTCGTACCCGGACCTTAATCTTCCTTGTACATTTTTAGTATCGACGTACCCGAGAACTTCCGTCCTGACCCATCTGTGTCTGAATCCATCAGGCGCGTTGGGTGTATCTAAGTACGATGGTGGAGTCCAAACTTTTTTCCGTTCTGTTTTTTCTCTTGTTTGGCTCGCACGAGTTGGTTTTTTATTTGTCATATGCCTATACCTCCTTCGTGTTAATTAGTTGTTTCGCATATTCTTCTAGTGGCACACCTAATTTTTTAGCAATTGCTACTTGGCTTGGTGTGAGTCTTACCGTTTTGCGACTTGTCTTTGAACTACGCGTTGCAGATGCAACTGTCTGTGTAGGTTTACTTGTCGTCTTCGTATCCTCAGGCTTATCAAATTTATGAGGAAATTCCAACCTAATTCTTTTGTCTATTTCCTTATAATAATCGGGGCTCTGTGGATCAAAGCCTTCTTCTTCAGTAAGTTTTCTATGAAGATCAAAAGCTGTGTAAGTCATAGCATTATCCTTACCAAACCAGTCATTTTTAGAGGCCCAGTCTTCTGCTCTAGGGTCTAATTGTGGTGGTGCTGGTGTAAATGGTCTCTGTTCTTGCACATTTTTTGCTTCTTCAGCGGCTGTCTTCTTATCCATTTCTTGTTTGGTTTTAAGTTCAGCAACTTTTGCTTGCTCATAACCAAGTTGAGATATGGCTGTCAAAGCTTCAACCTCTGCCTTTTTATCGTCCGCAGTTCTAGCAGCAATTAGTTTTTGCTGTGCTGCTAACAAAGAAGATTTAACTCTGCCTTCCATTTCAGTTACATAATCTGTATCTAAAACGTTTACTTTAGAATTCAAAGATTTATTTTCATCCTGAATTCTTTTTGCAAAAGCAATAGCTTCTTCTCTTTGTCTTTCTGCTTCACGCATTTTTTTAGTAAGTTTCGCAATTCTTTTTTGAACTGAGTCACTATACTTTTCGTGTTCGTCTTCTTTTTTTACTTCTTCTTTTTTCTCTTCACTTTGTTCTTGATTGTCCTTGTCGTCTCGAACATCCAACTGCTCATCAGATTTCTCAGATGTATCATCGGACTGAGTATTGTTTTCAGTAGTTGTTTCATTTTGAACCTCCACTTCTCCTGTTTCTGGTTTTTTGTTTTCTTCTAATTGAACTTCGGCTCCAGGTCCCGATGTATCAATATCAACTGTGTTTTTTTCAGCTGGCATAGTTTCCTCCTATGGTTATTAAAATTCGTGGATTATATCTTCAGGGTTCTCCACGGTCGCTAGAACTTCATCGTCGTTTAACATTCTAACTTCACCCCCTTCTATCTTCATTCTAGATCCTGCATATCTTGCAAAAACCACCCAGTCTTTTTCCTTGCACCAAGGACCGTCTGGATATCTTTCTTTATCTTTATAACAATCTGGTCCCATTCTAAGAACGAGTCCACATTGTGATGCTACTTGTTGTTTCTCTAAAGATGTCTCTGCCATATACAAACCACCTTTAGTTTTTTCGCTCATTTTAAATGGCAAAATTAATATTCTCCAACCCGTAGGTTTTGGAAGTTTTGATAATTCTGTTGTTACCTCTTTTTCAGGTTTCGGGGCACTCTCGTATTTTTCGATTAATGCGCTTCTATGCTTCGGGATCTCTTTTGATTTTGATGATTGTTCCTTCACTGTCATTTTGCTCCTTTTGTTTTAGCAGGCTAGATATCTCCTGTGATATATACTGGTACGTTCGTACCTGTCCTAACATATAGTTATATTTTTCCATATTGTCAACACCCCCGCTAGTCATTGCTGCAACGAGGTCATCGTATCTTTGTTCAATTATTCTTCTTAACTTTCCTAATATTTCTAATCCGTCCATCTTTCTATCACCTTTATTTTTTCTTCCGCATCTACTATTTTTTGTAGAAGTTTATCCATTTCATCCAAATGTTGAGGATGTTCACCTATGCCTACGGAATTTCTAACATAGATATTTAATGTAGCTAAAGACTCTGCTACTTGAGCTTCATATCTTTTTTTAAGTGCTTCTAGTTTTTCTGATTGCATCTTTACCTTTCTTAGCTATTCTAACCACTTCATTCTTACCCATCACTTTAGCTCTTTGTTCCATTACAGTCAATATCTGTATTTTTCTAGCAAAGGGTTTTTTTACTTTTTTTACTTTTGCAACAGTTGCTCTTGCATCTGCTGGTGTTGCAAATTTAATTCCAACGGTATCTCTAGGATTTTCGTCCGTATACAGTCTTCTGTTTGAGCCTTTAGGCTTTTTTCCTGTTCCCTTTTTTGGATCCATTGATAACTCCTTTTAATGTTTTAGCTTGAGCAGCGTGTGTTTTTGAGGCTTTGTTTAAACCTTTAATAACTTTTTTAATTGCTCTCTTTTTCTTTAACATTTCCATCTCCTTCTAGCCTGACGGATTCTTGAGTTCGGATCGTTACGAGTCTCTGCTGAGGCTCTTTTGAGTTGCCCTAGTGATCTTGCACAGTATGATTTTCTGCGTTTGGCAGCTTTTGATCCTGGCTTCACTTTTCCAGTCACGGCTGTTTTTAGTTTAGAACCGGGATTTAATCTTCTATAGGCTTTGACCCCGGCTTTAGTCATACCCGCTCCAGACTTTGTAGGTCTAAAGTTCTTTTTATTTCTAGCTGGCATTCCGCCTTTGGCTAGTTCTTCTCTCATTTGAAAATCGTTTCTCATACTAATCCACCTAATCCCATTTTTTTTCTTTTAGGAGCAAAGGTTGCTGCTCTAGTTGGTTTAGGTCCTGTATTTGATTTAGCTTGTTTTCTTGCTACGGCACCCGCACGTTGACCTTTGGACATCGCTCTTGCTTTTGCAATGGGCACGCATTTTGGATAATTTTTTCTTTTTTCGCCACCACTCCGACCACATTTCGGAAAAGAACCATCGGATTTTTTGTTTGCAATATCTACCCAGTTCTCTTTGACCCACGATCTTAATCCTTTTTTAGCCATACATTGTTGCTCGCTTTGCCATAAAACCACCACCAGCAGCTTTGGTTCTTTTATTTTTTTTACCACCTGGTGTTATTTTACCCGAGCATACGCCTGATGCGTACATATTTGCGTACGCGGAGGGATAGACTTTGAATTTTCGCTTCGCGGCTGCTTTACCTTTTGGACAAAGTTTTGCCATTAGACTCTACCGCCTTTCTTCATAAAGCCCATTTTGTTTCTAACTTTTTTAGGTAATTTTTTTAAACCCTTCTGATTTGGTTTTACAGGTTTTAAAACTTTACCACCTTCTTTGAAACCAGGAACTTGTTTGTTGTATCTTCTGTTTGCCATTGGTTATCCTTAAATATATTTTGTTTTTTTATTTCTGCCAGCCATAACTTTACCACAGCCTTTTGAAACTTTTCCGCCTTTGCCATAACCAACTCGACCACCTTTTTTTAAATTAGCTACACCACCAGCATCTGCTATTCTAGACATACCCATATCAAAGTTAGCAATGTTTTCTGCAACTCTTGCATCACCTGTTGGAAGCATACCTGTGTTCATATCTTGGCCGACAAATTGTAAACCTCTGTCGCCTCTGTTTTTCATCATAGCACCTACTCCAGCTAACGCCGCTCCGGCTGCTAAAATTTTCATAAGTTTGCTTTTTTTACTTTTTTTCTTAGCCATTATTTTTTACCTCCGTTTCTAAATATCTGTGTACCCTTTATACCAAAAATTGACGCAACTACAAGCACCCATAAATTAGTGAACCATTTCGGAAGCTCGTGAAAATACTCGAAGAACAATTTTACCTTCTCCATCGCAGTTGGATCGTCCGACATCACTGCCCACATTAACACCACGATAGGCGCCGAAATTATTACGAGCACAAATTCGTCCTTATAGTCGTTTTGTCTAGCTTCTAGCAATTTACCTTGGTAAGTTTCCTCACCACGGGCCATTTTCTCGGCGTGCATAAGTTGGGCGTCAGACATAGCCATCTTCGTCTTCTGACGATTAGAATATATCTTACTACCAGCTTGCAAAGCAATTTTTGCTAAACTGAACCAGGCCATTAGTACGCCTTTGATTTTCTTCTTTTCTCAGGCATCACTTTACCTTGACCTTGTACTTCAAGTTCAGGTCCACCTGTACCAATTAAGTTAAATGCTTGGTCTGCAGTTGTTTTTGATCTAGGATCAATCTCAGTTTGCTGTTCACCAACTTTAACTTCTTTTATATTATCAAGTTTTTCCATTTTTTCTCCTTAGTTTTTATTTTATAACACCTTTTTTAGTCAACAACACCTTAATTCTCTTCAATTTTTACTTTTGAAGCTCCGGATTTAGCTAAACTAACCCCAGCTCGCAACATTGCAAGCTCTTTGTTCTGATCAAGCTTCTCATCGAAGTTAGATTGGTTCATCATAGCTCTCATTCTGTCTAAATCTATTCTATCTTCGCCTTCTGAACGTTTTCTTTCATCATCCATAGCTCTTAAATCTAATTCTCTAGATTTTAACTTAGCAATCG
>WLWG01003129.1_pt1 | contig 11608 bp, 16 predicted proteins | sample 6712871 | NCBI WGS metagenome assembly WLWG01 (sample SAMN12718693, study PRJNA515312) | sponge metagenome | isolation source: marine sponge | host: Mycale hentscheli | place: New Zealand: South Island, Marlborough, Capsize Point | collected 2003-05-01 | reverse complement strand
ATCGCACCATGCGGTTGACCGACGTTACGGTGATGCTAACTTTTCTACGATCTTAAGTATTTGGGATCGCGTGTTTGGCACCTATTCTCAACCCGAGAATAGCGGTGCAACCACTCAAGCAGAAGATGCTTTAGGATTACCAGAGGGACGACATCTAGTATTTTCACCTGTCGCATGGTTACTAGAGCCATTCCGTAGTGATAACTTGAACCTTAACCCAGAACAAACTGTATCCACCTTGCGTGAAAACAGAGAAACCAGCTAGCAGCCCGTAGAATGCTGTCATATAAACTTTGCCATATAGGCCAACGAACTAGGAGTATTTAACATGAACATTATGAAATTATTAGCCACTTTGCTGCTTACAATGTACTTACTTGTAGCCTGCAGTAGTGACAACCATGAACACGCAGGTGATGAAGCCGAGAAAGAACATGCCGGTGACGCTGCAGATACTAAAGAACACGCAGGCGATGAAGCTGAGAAAAAAGAACACGGTGGCGAAGCTGCAGAAGAAAAGTAGATTACACCTAAGCTCAGAAAGAATTTGAAATACAACATTTTATAAAAATGCCATTTAGGCAAACAACCAGGAGTTTGATTATGAAATTTATGAAAATATTGGCGACGCTTCTACTACTGATGACAGCACCTTTAATGGTAGCTAATGCAGGCGAGCATGCTGGCGATAAAGCCGAGAAGAAAGAGCACGGTGGTGAAGCTGCAGAAACAAAGGAACATGCAGGTGATGCTGCTGAATCTAAAGAGCACGCGGGTGATGCTGCTGAATCTAAAGAGCACGCGGGTGATGCTGCTGAGCATAAGGAACATGCAGGTGAACCGGCTGAAGAAGAGTAGCCACTAAACTGTTAACTCTCGAAAGTAATCAACATGAGAACTAATAAATGAAATTTCTAGTCACTTTAAGTGCTGGCCTAATGGTTGGATTGTTGATTGCCTTCGGAGGTAATGCTATAGGGGACACTGAATCTGCAGTTAAAAATAATGATGTGCACCCTAACTCGGACAAATCTCCTCGCAAGTATTACGTAGAAGATATTAAAGACGCCATGCTGAAGCACATTGCAGCACAAGCCGATGTCGATGGCATATTTCATTTACGTGACGATAAAACTGGGGAAATGCTCGCATTGCGATTCGTTAAAATTCATGATCCCGTACGAAAAATTAACAGTAGCACCTATTTTGCCTGCACTGATTTTCATGTCGTAGGAGAGTCTAAGAAATTATTTGATCTAGACTTCTGGATGAACCCTGTAACAGGTGAACTTAAAATTTATGACACCAAGGTGCACAAAGAACCTCGCAAGTCGCTACTCTATGGTTGGTATAAACAACCCCGCTATACCTTTGTGAACGATCGCGTTATTTCACTCTATTAATTAAATTTGTTTTCGCGCTAGATACATCTCGTGCGCCTATATTCAAGAAAGCTGACTATAGTCCGCACAAGCGGTCGATATTAAGCATTAAACGGTATAAATACCTGATCATATTAAGTTAAACCCTTGATAAGGTAATCACTGTTCAATTACATGGATGTAAGAACATGAATGCCCAAACAAATCGACGATCTGGTAAAGATCGTAGAGTAGCTAACTCAAATGTGTCTTTCCCATTGCGCGACAGCAATGGAATAATTGTCGCTATGAATCGACGCGTCAGCTGCGATCGTAGAACGGAAGGCTTGGAACTCACCGAGACCAACCTACCAAAAAAAGTCTTTCAGGCGATATTTAAAGAATATCAAAAGTTGGATTCATGATTATGCAAAGACGCTACACACAATTCATAAGCGTGCTTTGCTTTATGCTGTTAACGCTAACAAGCTATGCATCCGAGAATGTTCGCACTATCGAACCACTTATCATTCAGCCCGTACCCGTAGAGGTTGTTTTGTTATGTCCTGAAGGCAGTCAACATGAAGGCGAACTTGTACCTAAATGGGTTACAAGTGATGAAGCTACTGAATTCTTTTGCAATGACTCCACAGAAGAAACAGAAGTTGGCGAATAATTAAATGGGCTGAAAATATAGGCTTATTGCACTTAAATATACATATGGAAATGTTTCATGAAAGACAATAACAATCGAATTGTTTACCGCGAAGGCCAAAAGTGGATTAATCATCGAACCGATGGCCGCGGGCCTGATACCAGTCATTACAAACTGGACATGGCCATTCAGCGCGCTACTCGGTGTATTCAAAAATTTGGCGATGGCCAACTTAAGGTTAGAGACGAAAATGATGACACGATGGTCAACTTAGTCATCGATAAACTCTAAAGTAGTAAGCGCAAGGACGATGTGCAGGATGCACAAGTGTCGCGGGAGACACAACTGCATGGATGCAGGAGATAGAGTAACGCAGGAGCATATTTATACCGGCCAATAGCGGTCATTGAATTTGTAGTTGACTCGTTTTCAATTTAATCGCTTGCGAATAGCCCTTGCACAAATATAAACCCCTAATCCTATTAGCAACACACCTGAAATAACGAGTCTAGGTTCCAAGAACAATATTAGCCAAACCGGTAATTTATCACGGGCTAGATACAAAGGAAGATAAACAAGCAGGCTTAGCGAACTAGTCAGTACAATAACTAAACTTTTTGATACATCCTCAGATACCGAAGTAATTAGATCATTGTTTTTCAACTCATTACTCTTGCATATGTGTATCTAACTATTTTTAACGTATCTATTTTATGTCTGCTTCCGGCCAGAAGCGGACATTTTACTTTTTCTTTTTTAGCACTTCTTTCAATTTATCTTCGGCAGTCTCTAGTTCTTTTTCTAATAGCGAAACTCGATCATGGTACTTCTGCGATAATCGAGTTTTATTACCAGTCAGAGCGCCAATCGTACCAAGTCGCTCACCAGCTTGTGGTGTTTTTCCTTTCTCTAAAGCTTCTTTTTTCTTAGTTACTTCTAGTCTTGCCTCTTTAATTTCAGCAGTACGCTCTTCCCTATCACTCATTCTTTCTTTAATTCGATTAGTTACACTATCATGCTGCTGTTTTATCTCGTTTTGCTTAGCTTTAATTTGAAGCGGAGGGATAGTGTTAGCTTCATTTACCTCTATTACTTCAATGTTGTTTGAATTGTTTGGCGGGTTAGATGTGTAAACGACTTTGCCGTTTTCATCCACATATTTATATACTTTAGTTTCTGAATGTGCGACTAAATAGTACACATGGAAGCTAATAACTATTATTACAACACTAAGCCAATTATTCACTAAACCTCCAATTCTGTAACTAGACTATAAATAACCTTATTAGCTATGAAGATTAATTTTAGATGCCTATTTCACAATTTGATGTTTAATAACAGCATTATTTTTGTTTGCAAAATGTCCGCTTTGGGTCGAACGCGGTCATTCTAAATGTAACTCTTACATGCTTTTCCCATCACCCAAGAAACGCTCCATTACACTCATTGATTAGTTAGTTCTTTGCCTCAAAATCATCTTCCCTAAGCTTGGCGGAACCATCTTCTTGCAAGACCCATAATTCTTTATGAATTACACCCTTTGCTTTATTCATTTTCCATTCAGAAGTTAGCAGTGCACTGGTCTCATTAATCACTTCAATTTTGAGGTTGATGTATTCAACATCTGAAAATCCATCTTCAATTAGTTGTTGCCAAAAGCTTTGTATTTCGACAACACCAGTAAAAGTACCAAACGGTCGTGCATGCATAACCGCATTATTTTCATATTGTTCTGCACAACCTTTTGCATCACCAGAATTAAAAGCAGATTTCCATTGGGCACTGGCCTTACGTACTGCATTTAATACCGTCTCACTCATACCATTAGTTACCATTTTTAGTAGACATAGGAACTAAATCTCCTTTAATTCCAGCAGAATTATTCCATAACTCCTTAAGCCGATTATCTCGACCACAGGCAAAACGGTAATATTTATATCTCACTGGATTCTTTTGATAATAATTCTGATGATAATCTTCTGCCGGATAAAACTTTTTAGCCGCAACAACATCAGTAACTACCTCTTCCTTAAAGTAACCTGAGTCGACTAAATCTTTCTTTGAAGCTGATGCTAATTTTTTTTGTTCATCACTGTTGTAGAAAATTGCGGTGCGGTAACTTTCTCCTTTGTCACAAAACTGTCCATGTGCATCAAGCGGATCAACGTTATGCCAAAAAACATTTAATAACGTTGCGTAATCAATCTTGCTTGGATCGTAGGTTACTTCCAATGCCTCGAAATGTCCGGTGGTATCAGACGACACTTGTTTGTAGGTTGGGTTTTCAGTGTGCCCACCGGTATAACCAGAAGTAGTTTCTATAACACCTGCTAGTTTATCGAACGGTGGCTCCATGCACCAAAAACATCCACCTGCAAAAACTGCAGTGGTTGTTTGCTTATTGGTCTCAGCCGAGGCTTGCATTTTTCCTGCAAATAACCAGCTACCCATTAAAATCAGCGCTACTGCTAGTATCGTCCAGCGAAAGTTTTTAAATATGAGGGACATTTTGTATCTTAAATTAAAGGACATGGCTTTAGTATGACAGCCAAACCAGGCCGGATATTACAAGTTAGACGGATCAGCAGGCTATTATTTTTTTGAAAGGTCATATATTACTAAATTCCATTAAATTACATGAAATTAAGTATAACTTCTTTGAAATTCTAAAAATTAGTAATTTAACAATAAATAGAGTGGATTTAACTGCTTTTTCATGTAGACTCGAAAAATAACTAAGATACTTGCAAGTTAACTACAATTAGCGGCAAGTTAATAACAAATTTATGCATAAGCTCTTACTCTTAAACGGTCCTAACCTAAATCTGCTCGGTCAACGCGAGCCCGAAGTATATGGCCATGAAACACTAGCGGATGTGGTGCAGCGTGCACATGATGCCGCTAAAGCGCATGGTTATCCTCTACAACACTTTCAGAGCAATGCAGAGCACGAATTAGTAAATCGTATTCATCAAGCCAAGGTGGATGACGTGGATATGATTATATTTAACCCCGGCGCATTTACACACACCAGTATCGCGCTACGCGATGCACTCCTTGGTGTAAGCATTCCCTTTATCGAATTGCATTTATCTAACGTGTTTGCACGTGAAGAGTTTCGTCAGCATTCATTTTTATCCGATATAGCGGTAGGCGTGATATCGGGCATGGGCGCTAAAGGTTATGAGCTAGCTGTTGAGGCTGCACATAACAAACTTACTTCTAAATAACGTAAGCATCAAAAAGTTAAAAAGAAAATAATTAATAAAGAAATTAATAAAGAGTAGATCATGGATATACGCAAAGTTAAAAAACTAATCGAATTACTGGATGAATCGGGTGTAGCCGAAATAGAAATTAAAGAAGGCGAAGAATCGGTACGTATTAGTCGCGGGGTTGCAAACAATCAAGTAATGATTCCCCAAGCTATGGCGGCGCCACTTGCTCCAGTGCCTGCGGTTGCTGCTGAAGCGCCAGTAGTTGATGCACAAGATGCTGTACCAAGTGGGCATAGTGTGAATTCGCCTATGGTAGGCACATTTTATGAAGCTGCAGCTCCCGGACAACCCTCTTTTGTTGAAGTGGGCCAGTCTGTAAAAGTCGGTGAAACGCTTTGTATTATCGAAGCCATGAAAATGCTTAACCAAATAGAAGCAGACAAATCAGGCGTTATTAAAGCTAAGCTAGTTGATAATGCGCAACCTGTAGAATTTGGCCAAGCGTTATTTATCATCGAATGATTAAGTAAGCTTAAATTACTCAACCCAAAATAATTAAATTCTTATGCTTGAAAAAGTTGTAATAGCCAACCGCGGCGAAATTGCACTGCGTATATTGCGCGCTTGTCGCGATATGGAAGTCAAAACCGTTGCGGTACACTCAGAAGCTGATCGAGATTTAATGCATGTTGGTATGGCTGATGAATCGGTTTGTATTGGTCCTGCTTCTTCGCTTGATAGCTACTTAAACATCCCTGCCATTCTCAGTGCCGCAGAAGTAACTGATGCCACGGCTATTCATCCTGGTTATGGCTTCTTATCAGAGAATGCAGAATTTGCCGAAGTCGTCGAATCGAGCGGTTTTGTATTTATTGGGCCAAAGTCTGAAACGATTCGCATGATGGGCGACAAAATCGCAGCAAAAAAGGCCATGGAGAAAGCGGGCGTTCCATGCGTGCCGGGTACCAATGAATCACTTAGTGAAGACATGGATCGGGCAAAAGAAATCGCTCGAGAAATCGGTTATCCCGTTATGGTGAAAGCTGGCGGTGGTGGTGGTGGAAGCACTCACGGAGGAGGAGGTGGTGCTGGAGGATATAGAGAATCATCAGGTACTACTTCTGGTTGTTATACAGCTTCTCCTTTAGGAGCTTGCGTTTCAGCATTACCTGTAAGTGTTCAAGGTTATCCAATAGTAGTAGGTGGAGGTGGTGCGTTTTCACCAAGTCCTGGTGGTCTTAAAGGTGTTAGTGGATCAGATTCAAGTTTTTCAATTAGAACAGCCACAGGTGGAGGAGGAGGTGCAAGAGGATGTAGTGATACAAGAATGGACGGTTTACCTGGAGGTTCAGGTAGTGGTAGTGCAACAGGTTGTTCAGCTTCTACCAGAGGAGCAATAGGATCTGGTAATACACCTCCAGTAAATCCTTCTCAAGGAAATAATGGTGGTCAGGGAGCTAGTGATACCACTTCTTATAGAAGTGGTGGAGGTGGTGGAGGTGCAACAGCTGATGGAACAAGTAGTTCTCCTTCCGGTGAAATAGCAACTCCTGGTGGAGCAGGTGCAACATCAAGTATTAATGGAACACCAACTGCAAGAGCAGGTGGTGGTGGAGGTGGATCAAGTAATGCTCCAGGAACAGGAGCAGGTGGCACTGGTGGTGGCGGTGCTGGAGGTCACAATTGCACTCCAAATCCTGGACGTAATGCAACAACAAATACTGGTGGTGGTGGCGGAGGTTCTGGTGGTAGTGCTTCCGATGTAGGTGGAACTGGCGGTTCAGGCATAGTAATTATAAGGTACAAATTTCAATAGGTAAAAATTATGAGTAGTATAATAAAAGTAAACAACATACAAAACCAATGCGGTGCTAACATCATCAAAGAAGATTCAAACACAATCACACTTGGTGCAAGTGGTGATACAATTGCTTTAGCATCAGGTGCATCACAGACAGGTTTTGGTAGAACGGGGACCGTTGATTGGCAAACGTCAATTAAAACAGCAACTTTTACTGCTGCATCAGGAGAGGGTTATTTTTGTGACACAGCAAGTGTTGGAGCGTTTACAATTAATTTACCAAGTTCACCTTCAGTTGGTGATATCGTAGCTATCAAAGATTATGCAAGTAATTTTGCAACAGCTAATTTAACTATTGGTAGAGGTGGTTCTAATTTGAATGGTAATGCTGGAGATAGTATAAGAAATACAGATAACGAAAGTTTAACACTAGTTTATGCTGATGCAACAAAAGGTTGGTTATCGGTAGAAGAAGGAACAGGATTTATTGGAGAAAATTTTATAAGTGCTACTGGAGGCACAATTACAACTTCTGGTAATGACAGAATTCATACATTTACAGGGCCAGGAACTTTTGCAGTTACTGGATTAGCTGGTTGTTCAGCAAACAATCAAGTTTCATATATAGTTGTAGGTGCAGGTGCAAGTGGTGGTGCTGCAAACAATAATAACAATGGTGCTGGAGGTGGCGGAGCCGGAGGATTTAGAGAAGACAAAAGTCCAACAGCACCTTACACATCATCTCCTTTAGAAGGTGCTGGAACAATAAACGCAACAGCAACAAATTATCCAATTGCAGTAGGGGGCGGAGGAGCTGCTTCATCTCCTACAAATCCAGGAAGTGCTGGAAATGTATCAACTTTTTCAACAATAACATCTGCTGGTGGTGGTGGAGGTGGATTTAATACTAATGGAATAGCTGGTGCATCAGGTGGTGGTGGTGCAGATAACAATACTGGCGGTGCTGGAAACACTCCTCCAGTTAGTCCAGCTCAAGGAACAGCAGGCGGAAATGGTAGTGGAAGTGCACCATCTTATGGTGGTGGAGGTGGTGGTGGAGCAACTGTTGCAGGAACTGCAGGATCAGGACCAACCGCTGGAGCGGGTGGTGCAGGTGTAACTACAAGTATTACAGCAAGTCCAGTAGTTTACGCAGGTGGTGGAGGTGGTGGTGCATATAGCACTGGAACAGCCGCTCCTGGAGGTTCTGGTGGTGGAGGTGGTGGATCTAATCAAGGTGGAAATGGCGCTGCAGGCACTGCAAATACTGGTGGTGGAGGTGGTGGAGCTAATAACCCCTCTGGAACATCTGGCGCAGGCGGTTCTGGTATAGTTGTGATAAGGTACAAATTTCAATAGGAAAATATTATGAGTGAAGTAAAAGTAAATAAAATTAGTCCAAGAACAAATTGTGGCACAGTCCAGTTAGGAGATAGTGGTGACACTATTACAATTCCTGCTGGTGTATCAATAACAAACTCTGGTACTGCATCAGGTTTTGGTGCAACAGGTGCTGCGTCTTGGAATACAACAGTTAAGACAGGAGACTTCACAGCAGTCGCTGGCGAAGGATATTTTGTAAATACAACTTCAGGAGCAATTAATATAACCCTTCCAGCAGGAAGTGCAGGATCAGTAGTTGCAATAAAAGATTATGCAAAAACTTTTGATACAAACGCAGCAACATTAGTTAGAAATGGTTCAGATAAAATTGGTGGAGTTGCTGGTAATGCAATTATAAATACAGAAGGTGTAGCTATTACTTTAGTTTTTATAGATTCAACACAAGGGTGGTTAGTAACTGATGATGGTTTACAATCATCAGCTTCAACAGCACAGTATGTTGCAGCAACAGGTGGTAACACAGTTGCTACTTGTGGAAATTTTAAAATTCATACATTCACAGGACCCGGTACTTTTTGTGTATCTAGTGCAGGTAATGCAGAGGGATCTAACACAGTAGATTATTTAGTAGTAGCAGGAGCTGGTGGTGGAGGTATGGGAGGAAATGCTGGATCTTTACCAAACCCAAGTTGTCAAAAAGATGGCGGCGGTGGTGGTGGAGCTGGAGGTTATAGAGAATCATCAGGTGCTGCTTCTGGTTGTTATACAAGATCACCTTTAGGTGCTTGTGTAACTGCTTTACCTGTAGCTGCATCTCCATATCCAGTAACAGTTGGAGGCGGTGGCTCTGGTGCTCCGTCTAATTGTAATCCTGGTACAAATGGTTCAAATTCAATTTTTGCAGGTTCATCAACTATTACCTCAACAGGTGGTGGTGGCGGTGGTTCAAAAAATGCTGGAACTCCAGGTGGTAGTGGTCCTTTTAGTGGAAACACTGGAGGATCTGGAGGTGGAGCCACTCATAGAAATTCACCTACAGCAAACAGTACAACAGGTGGTGGAGCAGGAAATACACCTCCTGTAAGTCCATCTCAAGGAAATCCAGGTGGAAATGCAAACAACCCTTGGAATAATGCAAGAGGTGGTGGCGGTGGTGGCGCACAAGGTTCAGGCGCATCAGGATGTAATAGTGGAGATGGTGGAGCTGGTTTTACAAGTTGTATTACAGCATCTCCTGTAGGTTATGCAGGAGGAGGCGGTGCAGCTGGAGGACCTGCATTAGGACCTGCGCCATCAGCTATGGCTGACGGTGGTGAAGGTGGAGTTATGCAAGCTCCTGGAACTGATAGGGTTCCTAATACATTTGGCGCTGGAGACGGCGCTGGAGGTAGTGAAACTAAAACAGCAGGAACTGACAACAGAGGTTCTGGAGGTGGAGCTGGAAATCCAGCATCAAGTGGTGGTGCAAACGGTGGTTCAGGAATTGTTGTTATTAGATATAAATTTCAGTAGTTGAATGGTAGTTAAAATTAATATATAAGGAGAAACATTATGGCACATTTTGCAAAACTAGGAGCTAACGGAAAAGTTATTCAAGTATTAACTTTAGATAATAAAGATATGCTTAATGCTGATAACGTTGAAGATGAATCAGTAGGTCAACAATATTTAGAAACACATAATAATTGGCCTGCACAAATGTGGATTCAAACATCTTACAATACACAAAGTAATACACATTTATCTGGTGATAACTCAAAAGCATTTAGAGGAAACTACGCAGGTATAGGTTATGAATGGGACGAGGATAATAATATCTTTTGGCCTAAAAAACCTCATGCATCTTGGTCTAAAAATACTACAACTGCATCTTGGGATGCACCAATTACTTATCCAACAATTACAACTTATGATTCAACTTGGACACAAGAAGAGATTGACGCTGAAACAGCAGCTGAAAATTCTTCAATGCCAGAAGGAACAAATGCTGGAGATCCAAAAACTAGATTATATCAAATTTATTGGGATGAATCTGCTTATCAAGCCGACAACACTACAGGTTGGAAAGCTACAAAACACGATGATTCAACTGTAAGTTGGAATGGCTCTGCTTGGGCATAGTTGACTTTTTTTTAAATTAGTATTAAATAGGTGGTGGTATGCATAAGAAAGTATTAACAGAGCAAGCTCTATATTATGGTGATGTGGCGATGCCTAAAGATTGGGACATTGACCGAGATAAATTACAATTAGATATTTTACAATCAGTAATTCAAAACAAAGATTTTCCGTTTTCTCGAACATTCGATATGTTGAATACTTATATGAGAGATCATATAAATTTAGACTATGGTTTTACTTTAGTTAATAAAGATACTTTTGGTAATATTTATAAACCAGGAGAAACATCACAACCTTTTATAAATGTAGATCCAGTAGATCTACGAAACTCACCAGATTATACATTACTCTATGGTGTAAAAGTTAAAGATTGTAATGTTCGAATACATTATGAAGACAATAGACGTAAAGGTAGATCTTGGGATATACCATTAGAAAATAATCAATTTATTATGTTTCCATCTACTAATATGTATTACTTAACTAATAATCAAAAGGATAGTTTAAACTTTGTACAAACTATAACGTATGAATATATCTAATTACTACTGGTATTTTAGTGGTGTGCTTACGCCTAAATTCTGTGATGATGTTATAGAGTATGCTAAATCACAAAAAGAAGTTATGGCTAGAACAGGTGGCTATGGTGATAGAAAATTAAAAAAAGAAGAAATTAAAAATTTACAAAGAAAAAGAAAGTCCGATTTGGTTTGGTTAAATGATACTTGGATATACAAAGAATTACACCCATACGTTCACGAAGCAAATAGACAAGCTGGTTGGAACTTTGAATGGGATTGGTCTGAATCTTGTCAGTTTACAAAATATAAACACAATCAATATTATGATTGGCATTGTGATGGTTGGGATAAACCTTATGAAAGAGAAAATAAAAATGATCCTGACAATGGTAAGATTCGAAAACTATCTATGACTTGTCAATTAACAGATAGTTCAGAATATAAAGGTGGTGAATTAGAGTTTGATTTTAGAAACTATGATCCACATATGAGAGACGAATCAAAACATAGAGTACAATGTAAAGAGATATTACCAAAAGGATCTATTATTGTATTTCCTAGTTTTGTGTGGCATAGAGTTAAACCAG
>WLWG01003128.1_pt1 | contig 11611 bp, 9 predicted proteins | sample 6712871 | NCBI WGS metagenome assembly WLWG01 (sample SAMN12718693, study PRJNA515312) | sponge metagenome | isolation source: marine sponge | host: Mycale hentscheli | place: New Zealand: South Island, Marlborough, Capsize Point | collected 2003-05-01 | reverse complement strand
ATTTAACATAAGTGGCACACCTAAATAAGCGCTTGTACTATCAAGTAGCTTATGACTGTGACCCTCGTAGGTCTTAGCCGAACCAAAATCTTGATTAACGTTCTTATTGTATTTATTCAATCCAGTATCAAATACCTGACCGTTCCAGCTGGTCATACCACAATTTGCTCTTAAATACATAGGCGTTCCGTCCGTTTTTCCCCACACTTGACTGAGCTCACTATAAATCTTGTTGTCGCTGTTCAGCGGTCTAGAAAATACCGGTATGGCGTTAATAAAGACCTGTAGTTCTGTATTACCTTGACTGCTTTGACTGAAATAATTACCACAGATTTGATTACCGGCTTTTTGGTCACCCGGAACACTACTAAACACGGGCTGCTTAGGTGTAGCAATAAGCAATCGGCGAAGCACTTGTCCCGCAAAACCAGATTGAACCGTTAATGTTCTTGTTAATGCTTGACCATTTACCACTTGGCCACTTACATCTGGAATCTGTGTTTCAAAAGCAATAGTATCCTCAAATGTTAGACTGAGACCTTTATCCATTTCTGCCTGTAATTGTTCCATCACACTTGGTTCATTTGGGGTAAGCGGCTCCCAATACAATAAATCCACCACAAGCTCACACTTGCTTTCCAATATGGTATTTCCCTGCGCCCAAGTATTTGGGGCAACTTTGGCTACCGTTCTATTACCAATCAAATCAGGGGCAAATTGGATTTCTAAAGCAAGCTGGCTATCAATAAGTCCAACAGGCAATTGTAAAAATTTTAAAAATGGAAACATTTGATTGAGATACAATCTCCATTCTGGTGTGTCTGCCTCTGTTGTTCCTAAACGAAATGCGCTATTGATTCTTAAATCTCCAGTAGCAGCAGCATAATCCAAACCAACAATTTTCTTGTCTAACGAATATTGACCTGAAACATCGGCTACCATAAAATCCATCATAGCTCCGGTTCTCGTAATATTCACTTGTTTTCTTACAGATGGGTCACCAAACCAACTGTTTAACGTAGTTCTATGATTGGCATAATCAGTTTGAGCAATAATTTCATTTCCGTCAAACAGAGTGGCTGTTGCCACAACAGCGTTAATGCCCGCATATAGCGGTAAATTTTGATTGGCATTAGCACCAGTCATACTCAGGCATATGTAACCATTATTATCCATAATCCCGCTTGTTGGTAGCAACCACCTTGCGGACTGTTGCGAGAATTGAGCAGGGTCTATACGGCGCGTCTCGATTCTTTGACTGCCTAAACCTTCGGCTTTTTTACCGACTCGTAGCAAATTACTTAAACTTGACATTATACTTAAACAAGAGAAAAATATGATTCATTTATTACAATCATATTTTTACACTAAAGTTAATTGGCAACGGCTGGCATACTGTTTCGGTTAATCATCAATCGGTTTTTGTGATAGAAGAAGGTGTAAATGCTAATGTTACCACGACCGTCTAACAGCGACCGGATACGATGGCTAAAAGGCTGTTGTGAAAAGTCGGCAGTAGCTCCAACGTTGAGGGGGTCATACGTTGTTCCTAAACCCCACACCGTATCGTTATAATTCTGGTAATTGATTTTGTCAGCAGGGTCAGCGGACGATAACGCTTCGGTCATAGGACTTGCCAACGAATTGTTCAACACGTTCAACCGCTTAATCGCGTCTAGGAAATATCGCTGTCTCTCCGCAAAGTAACCCGAATCTGCGTATGAACCAGCGGCATTTTGTGAAATAATATTGTTCGCATTTTGGCTAAATTGTAATGGGTATTTGACTCCGTTCTTCAACACGTCGTAATTTCTTACGGGTGCTATAACATCATATGCTGTTCCACCGGGATTTAAATTTTGAAGTGGTGGCGTTTTGTATTCGTTTTCGCTATAGTTGGACAACATAGCAGTTGGAACAACATTAGAGAATTGGGAGACGACACCTTTAAGAGCAGCGTTAATAGCAAGCGTCTCGTCTTTCTGTGTCATCGTGTTATAGAATCCTTGGTAATTAGTAAAGGACCAACCATCGATTTTTGGCAAAGCACCTGAAGCAACATTTGCTAAAGTGCCATTAAGACTACATTCTAAGATTTCAAAATAAGCACCACCATTCGCTGACGCAGACGTTCCAAATAGACACGATGGGTTACTATTCAAATAAACAGTTATTTCAATTCCATTAATGCCATTAACAGCAGAAAGTGGAATGGGCTCGCCGCTAAATGTTCCCAACATAGACAACGGGTGTGACACCAACAAATCTTGATTAGCCATTCTGTCTTGTGCTTTTGAGTTGGCTACTGAGCCATATAAATTGGATAGATAGGTTGTATAATCGTCAAACGACTTCGTAGCAGGTAGCACCGCACTTGCTAAACGACCCATAAAGCGAGCAGTCTCTAAATTTCTATTGTCTTTGGTATTTATCATAATACGGTCTATAAGGGATATGGTGGAAATGCGTGAATCTACTGTGATGGCTTGAGCAGGAACATTAGCTGGTCTGCTGCCATCACCGTTTCTTAAACGAACTCGCATATTGAGATGACAGGACTTGGGTAATAAATATTGCTCTGTCGCACCCAACGAAAAAGTTAAAACGTTACCACCCCCCTTTGTCGAGAAACTGGCTGGATTTCCGCCTGAAGCTACCGGACGTTGAATCGGGTTTATCTCAAACTTGTGTATAGCTGAAATTGACATTTACTTAATGTATAGATTAAAAAAATCTGCTAAATTAAATTAGAAATCTACTTTAATATTATTATCGGTGATAGTCAAACGACGGGTATGATAAATGTTGCTACTCAACATTTTATTTACCGCTGGATTCAAAAAGAACAAATTGAGACGGACGTCATTATCTCTTAAGTTGGACGAGTAGTTTTGTTTGGCTGTTTCTCGACCTATTGTAAAGTGTTTCCCATTCTCACACTCTGTTCTAACTGGAAAACAACGTCTCAAAGCCTTAGTGGTTTCACCTAAACATACCGCATTCCAATCCAACGCCGTAGTGCTAAAGCGGCTCGTATCCACCTTTCTGTTGGGTGTAAGAACATTATTCAATAAGAACTGGTAGTTTTGAAGGTTGTCTATAATTGGTTTCAAGTCATTTTTACTAAATGAATAGTTGGGGTCATAGAAGTTATTCACAATACTACAACCCCGCGACTCCACACAATCAATCAGCACAGAAGTAGTGCTTTCATTTGAATTCACATTATTCAGCTTTTGCGACCAACTATTGTAATCAATCACCACCCCACCATCGCTTTTCATTTTCTTCATTAAAGAATTATAGTATCCTTTTTGAGGTTCGACAACATTCGCAATAAGCTCCATATTGGACACGGTGTATTTCACGTCAAAATTTGTCGTGGTTGCCCATACCTTGGCATTCGCATTAGCAGCTACAGCTGGAGTAAAACTCGCAACGGTCAAAATAACACTTGAAATATCTTGCGACATAGCTGTTACAACACCAGCAGTTTCTAAATTACCAGCAGTATTTTCAAACACAATATTTGTCCCTACAACGTATGGCACATTACTTCCATTAGCTAAAGCACGGATTTGTCCAGCAGGTGTAGTGCCTAATTTAGATAGTTTTATTTGTGTAGTTGGTGCGGCAGCTACGGCAGTTTCTAAAGCAAAGGCTTGATTAGCAGCATTACTAAATCCTGTTGCTGTGTAACATCTAATAGCTTTAACATCCCGGGCGAAATATAGTCGCACAATCAGTCCGCGAGTAGCCACGACTGGGAAGACCTTCTGGTAAAGTGTGGAGGTCATTCTAAGTGGAACAACAATCTCCACTTTCTTAAATAACGTTTGACCCATCTCGCTACTTGATGTTGGCATATCGAAGTATATGGAATCTAAACTATCATTTGGTGAATATCCCTCTAAAATTTCTCCCATCGCATCCATAGATGACGTGTTCTCATAGTGATGGCGTGTAGCAGCAAGCTGTGCGTAGTCTCTAACATTCTCAATCAAAGCTTGCTGATTACCATCCCATATTTCCACCCTCTCTAAAACAGATACTCCACCAGCAGCATCGTCTAACATCGCTTTGGCAATACCCTCTAATTTTACGTTAAAACGAAGGAACGTTTCCTTCCCGTGTATCATAGGGACTTCGCTTGGAGAAATGGTTACGTTCGCAACATTTTCAGCAATATAGTCTATCTGTCTGTCCGTGGTGATACTAACATCTTTAGTATTAATGTTGTTCATTTTATATAACTAAATAAAAAAATTATACAAAATGTTTAAAAAAATGCTAAATTAAATAGCAGAACTAACAGGTGCTACATATCTGTCCATCACATTTTCCATTTGAGGTTTTGCGGCTGTAACCATCGCTTTTGCTTGCTTATCAATATTTTCACCTTGTTTTTCTTTTTCTCCACCTTCTATTAAATCACGAATTCCTGAATAAAGCGCATAGCCTCCCATTACAAGTCCTAATGGACCTGCTGCTGCTTCCAATAATCCACCCACACCTTCTAAAGCTGTATCCAATCCAAAACTTTCACCTAAATCTGCTATACCAGTTGAACCTTCACTAGCGTTCAAACTTCCCATAGGAGCATCACCGTAATCAGCAGGTAAAGAGCCACCTTGTCTGCCTAATGTGGGCATCGTGTCATTCTCTAATGGATTCTCAAATAAATCACCACTACCACCCCTTCTTGTTACACCAGTTGTATCCATTTCTAATTCGCTTCCTTGAGGTTCCTCTCCTTGCTCAGGCGCTACTCGATTGGCTCCTGCCCGATAGTCTCTCAATCGTGAAGCTACTTTTTTTAAACCTTTTCCAACAACCTTGACCGTGCCAAAAGTGCCGCCACCGTCTAAACTGGACATTCCCGTTTCTTCAAATCCTGCGTGCTTTTCAGCACTTCCACTCAATTGTTTAAATCCTGCTTGACTAAGCAAGTTGCCCTTCTTTAATATATTTTGCTGGGTCTGTGCTTGACGCGCATCCTGATATCGCTGATGTCTGCTTGCCACATCTGCCGCAAAAGCACCTACATTACTATTACTAACTCCATACATCTATATCATACTCAAACATTATAATTCTTCTTCATCCTTTTCCAACATTCCATTCTCTCCATTTGCCTTTATTAAATTATCACCATCGTGTAACAACTCCGTGAAGTTCTTATATGCCATACCAGTATCTAATGCTAAATACAACCACGCCCACTTTTCCTTCTTCACATAGTTAAACATCTTCATAAAATTACTTGCGCCACCATACATATCCGCATATTCCTCAATCAACGCCTCAATCTCTTTTTGATTACGAAGTTTGCTACTAATCATTACTGCTGTTGTTTGGGCTCTAATAACAGGATGGGTTTCTCTAAACTTCTGGGTGGAAAACACAAATAAGCACGCGTCCGGTTTGGTCACATAATGGCGAAAACGAGTTAAAAAATATGTCACTAGATTGCCTTTACGAGCGCGACCAGCTGGAAGCATTCCCAGTATATCATCAAGAATTAACGAATATGATGAATTTAATCCGGCCTTCATCAAATCTTCCTGTCTATCAATTAGACCCTGTATGATAGAATCATCATATTCAAGATGAGTGGAACTTTTATACAATTCATAAGTATATCTGTTGGTGGCATCACTAGCAGCTGTTGGACTGATTATATCCACATTTGCGAACAAGTCTTTGTAAAACCTATGAAGTAAATTTTGAATCAGCACACCTTTACCACCTCGTAATGGTGCTACCAACAACATAGCCTGTGCTTTATAAACATTAGGCAAGTTTGGGTGTAGTTCTCGTTGTGGTTTTTTCTCTTCTCCTTCGTCTTTTACAGGATATATGTTCAAATCCGTATCCATTTATTTTGTTATATGATGAGATAATAAAATAATATTCACTATTTATATATGCCAATATTAAATCATTTAGGGCAAAATTACTATATTCCTGACAACATTATAAAGCAATACTGTCATTTATATACTGACGACGATTGGAATTATACCACAGCATATTACTTCAAAAAAGGTAAGAAAAAGACCAAAGTAGAACCAGGACAACAAAAGCCAGATTACATAGACAATGAAACATGTTTAGTAAATGCGTCGACGAGATTTGAACGAGAAGATTGGTTGGTTATTGCTGATAATTGTAGTGATGAAACTACGGATATGGTAAAAGCAGTAACAACGTCTTTTCATTTAGCAGAAACCGAAGTTAAATCTGTTTCAGTAGGACATGGAGCAGGTACATTTAACTTAGCATTAGACGAAGCTTTAAAATACGATGATGACGATATAGTTTATTTTATAGAAAATGATTATATACATAAACCAGAGTCCGCAAAGATAATACAGGAAGGGTTTGGATTAGGAGCATCATTTGTAGCATTATATGATCATCCAGATAAATACCTAGACCCAAGTAAAGGAGGTAATCCATATTGTGAAGGCGGCGGCGAAGATACAAGAGTATATCTAACTAACAGCTGTCATTGGAAAATAACTAATAGCACAACCATGACATTTGCTGCAAAGGTATCTACATTGAAACGAGTACAATCAACATTGAGAAAACATACATCAGGAACACATCCGGATGATTTCCAAATGTTTCTAGAATTAAGACAACAAGGAGAGTTATTAATAACACCATTACCTGGCTACGCCACTCATGGAGAGACAGCTTGGCTATCACCATTAACTAATTGGAGAGCATATACGATATGATATCAGTAATAATACCAACATACAAATCACCGGAGTACCTAGACTTATGTTTACAGTCCGCAGTTGAAGGTCAGAAAAACAATAACCAAATTATTGTAGTAGTCGATGGTCATTACGATGTTAATGAGCACGTACTTAATAAGTGGTGTCATGTAATTGAAATCCTCAACTTAGAGGAGAATGTTGGTTTGTGTAAAGGCACTAATCTAGGTGTAATGAATGCACGACACGATAAGGTGCTAATTGTTAATGATGATAATGTGTTTCCTAAAAACTGGGATACACAATTAGAAAAAGTATACACCCCCAATTCAGTTATATCCCCTAACCAAATTGAACCAACTCCTAGTATGTTTAAACAATTTCATATTAGAAATTGTGGTTCAGATCCAAAATCATTTAACTTAGAAACTTATTGGGAATATGAAGAATCAAAACGAGGTCTCCCAATTGATGAAACTGGTTCAACATTGCCTATTTTTATGTCAAAACTAGATTATCTTGGAATAGGTGGTTGGGATGAAAATTATGAGTTGGGAATGGTAGCAGATTGGGATTTCTTCTTAAAATGTCAATTGTCTGGATTAAAAATGTTAAGATCATATAATTGTCACTTTTACCACTTTGCCTCAGCTTCAACTAACGGCGAAGCTCGACAACAAGCTGAAAGAGCTGGACATGAATATGCAAAGTATAAATGGGGTAGTTATATACAGCACGATCTAAAATCTAATAAAAAATATCTACGGTAATTTTAAACAATACATATTTATTATTAAAGGATAAGTATGTTATTAAAACGAGGCAGCAAAGGCTCACACGTAAAAGAGTTACAAACTGCATTAGATTTATCAGCTGATGGTATATTTGGCGCCGATACAGAGTTAGCAGTACGAAGATTTCAATCAACAAATGGATTAACTGCCGATGGCATAGTTGGTACTAAAACTTGGGAAGCTATCGGTATTGATACAGATAGCGACACAGCTGCTGAAGAATCACAATACACTACGAAAGACGGATTAACAATTGACCGTCAATACTTAGACAAAGACGAATATGTAAGAGACTATGGTAAAATAGAACCATTAGGATTCTTTTTACATCATACTGCCGGTTGGGACAATCCATATAATACAGTAGCTGGGTGGAACAAGGACAAGCGAGGCCGAGTAGCCACACAATATTGTATTGGTGGGAGCAACGTAAAAGGCAAGACTAAACATGATGGTGTTGTAGTAGAATGTTTTCCTAATAACTACTTAGGTTGGCATTTGGGCAAAGTAGGAAGTTTTAAAATATCTAAACTATCAGGTGGTGTTGAACTCAACAATTTTGGATATCTCAAAAAGAAAGGAGACAAGTATTATACATATGTTAATACTGAAGTAAAACCAGAATATGTTTGTGATTTAGGATATAAATTTAGAGGACATCAATATTGGCACGCATATACCGACAAACAAATTGAGAGCTTACGACTCTTGATTCTTCATTTACGTGATATTTATCCTAAAATGGATTTGGAAAATGGACTACCTAAATTATTAAAAGAAGGAGTTCATCCCAAAGATGCGTTTGAATTTAACGCAGATGCATATAATGCAAAACAATTTGGTTTATGGACACATACGAATGTTAGAAAAGATAAATTCGATTGTTTTCCACAACCAGAACTAGTACAAATGTTAAAACAATTATAAACAAACAAACAGGTTTTAAATATGAAAAAGTTACTCTTAAATTTAAAGGGAAAGCTAATGGCATTCGCAAATATTTTTAAAGACGACAATGATATCAATGAAAAAAGCGTAGTAGGATTTGCTTCGTTTGCAGTAATGGTGTTATTCGCAGTAGCCGATATCGTAACTGGATGGATGGGTAATCCATTACATGTTAACGAATTTATTTACAATTCATTTTTATGGATTACATTAGGATGCTTCGGTATTGCAGAAGCAGGCAAAATATTTAAACGACCTAACTCAACAGACTCAGAAGAAGAAATATGAAAAAGTTTTTGTTATTATTATTAGTAAGTGTTATTCCATTTTTAAGTTTAACACAGAATTGTAATTTTGAAAGTTCTAATGCATATCAATTATGCGTTAATGATGGTGCTCAAGCAGCTATAATATTTGAATGGTTTAACGCCCCGGGAAGTTGTGAAGTGGCATCCGTTTCATATTCGACAGCTGAAGGCATAGGACCATTTACATATCCAATTGGACAGCCGGCAAATGTACCTGGTGGTAACTTTGGTGTATATGCTGGAGTACAAAATATGCCTCCCAATTGGGCTGTAGAACATTATTTAGTTGTTAATTATGTAGATGGGACAACGTCAGACACGATATCATATACGCCATATGCATGTATACCTGGATGTACAGAACCCACTTCTGAAAATTATAATCCATGGGCCAATCAAGACAATGGCTCGTGTGAAGGCAGTAGCGGAGAAAATTGTGATCCAGGCGACTTCGAAATAACAATTGAAGTTACATTAGATAGTTACCCAGGCGAAACCTCATGGTTATTTGTAGATCAATCAAATGGAAACTTATTATATAATATACAACAAGGAACATATAATTTTAATGATATTGGCCAGACATACAGTTATACAACGTGTATTCCTGCTGAAGGAGCAGAATTAATTTTCAATGATTCATATGGTGATGGATTAGCTGGGTCTACAACTGGTGGTACAATTGATGGAGACGTTGTTATATACGATTGCAATGGTGATGTTTTGTGGGAATTGGGAGATCCTGATTTTGGATCCACAGCATATTCTGGAGTGGTCAATGGAGTCCCATGTAGCAATATAGAACCAATACCAGGATGTACTAATTCAGCATATCAAGAATATAATCCAGAAGCTACAGTAGACGACGGTAGTTGTGTTAATCTTCATATATACGGTTGTATAGACACAGCTGCATATAATTACAATGCTGACGCTACTATAAATCAAATAGTAGAAACGTGTAATTATACATTGTGGATTGGCGATGCTGCAGCAGATGGTTGGGGTAACTCATATATTGGAGTATATCAGGATGGACAAACATTGGGTACATATACTATGGGGTTTGGATTGAGTGAACAAACTTTTAATATTCCATTGAATACCAATAAGCCCGTATATGTTTATTATTTTGAAAACGCAGGACCACAACAATCGCCAGAAGAAGTTGAATTTCAAACATGGCATAACTCATTTAAACTAACTAACGAAGATGGTGTCGAATTAATGTATGAAGGGGCGAATCCCTTTGCCAATAATGGACAAGGTGCATTACAACCTTTTGAATCTCCTACTTGGACTACATATTCGGCATTGCCATATTGTGGAGACTATTGTGAGCCTAAAATATATGGTTGCATGGACTCTACGTCATTTAATTACAATCCATTAGCTAATACAGACGATGGCTCATGTATTGCGGTTATATATGGTTGCACAAATGAATTAGCATTTAATTATAATCCAGATGCCAATATTGACGACGGCACTTGTATATCTACAGTATATGGTTGTATGGATCCATTGTCTTGGAATTATAATGCAGAAGCAAATATCGATGATGGTTCGTGTATATACTTTGGTTGTATGGATTCATTGGCATTAAATTATGATGCAACTGCAAACGTCGATAATGGTACATGTATATATCCAGTATATGGATGCACAGACCCAGAATCATTTAATTATGATCCATTGGCTAATGTAGATGACGGCTCTTGTATACCGGTAATCTATGGGTGTATGGATCCAACTTCATTTAATTATGACCCCTTAGCAAACACAGATAATGGTTCATGTATAGAAGTAGTATTTGGATGTACTGACACAACAGCATTAAATTATGACCCATTGGCTAACACGGATAATGGAACTTGCATATTACCATTAACAGGATGTACGGATCCAAATGCATATAATTATGATCCTGCAGCAAATGTATCTGACTCAACTGCATGTTTATATGACGCAGGATGCGTAGGTGGACCTGGTAATCCTTATTGGTTGAACAATGGATGTTATGCTTGGGTAATAGATGTAGATGTATATTGTTGTGAAACAGAATGGGACGCGTCTTGTCAGTCAATGTATGATTACTGCGAAGCTGGATGGCCAGTTGGTATTGACGAAATGTTAGCAAATGGCATAATAGTATATCCTAATCCAACCGATAATACGTTAAATATTAAAACCCATTTAAGCATTGTATATGAATTAAAAGATGCAACTGGTAAAATTATATTAACGGGTAATGATAATCAATTATATTTAAATACACTTCAAACCGGCGTTTACTTCTTAACAATAACACACGACGGAAAACAATTCAACAAAAAAATTATAAAACAATGAAACAACTATTAATATTATTTTTATTATTGCCCTCGGTTATATTTAGTCAAAATGATAATTCTAAATTCAAAAAGACCGTCAAAAAAGTTTTTAAATATTCTACGTTTTATGGTGCAATAACAGGAGGTAACTCAGTATCAGATGTAGATGTATATTCAGTAACAGATGGATTACAAACATCTACAGTTAAAACCCCATTTGATTATTCAATTGCATTAGGTATCAGAAAGATTGCAAGATTTGGATATGAAAACCGAACCAATGTATTTTTTGATGGTACAGAAAAAACATATGGTGATGCTGCTACGATTGGTAGAATAAATGGATTTGAATTTTTATTTGAAGCAGATTGGACAAGACAACAAGGAACTTCATTTTTCAATCAAGATCACTTTTTAAGATATGTAGCTAAAAATTGGATAGCTAAAGTAGAATATGTACAAGATGGATTTGCTGATATTCAATATTTTGAATCTTC
>WLWG01003123.1_pt1 | contig 11618 bp, 10 predicted proteins | sample 6712871 | NCBI WGS metagenome assembly WLWG01 (sample SAMN12718693, study PRJNA515312) | sponge metagenome | isolation source: marine sponge | host: Mycale hentscheli | place: New Zealand: South Island, Marlborough, Capsize Point | collected 2003-05-01 | reverse complement strand
TTAATTTATTATTTTTTTTTTATAATTTTTATCTAATCCAATATTAATATATACTAATTATTAAAATGGAAAATTTATTTGAAACACCAGAACCAATTATTAAATCAACTAAGAAAATAGAATTTACAAATGAAGATGATGAAGATATATTACAATTAATTTTAGAAAAAGATAAAAAAAAAGAAAAACCAAAAAGAAAAACCAAAAAAGAAATGAGTGAAGAACAACGGGCAGTATTAGTAGAACGTTTAAAAGGTATGAGGGAAACATTAGCACAAAAGAGAGCAGAAAAAAAGAAAGAAGCAACTACTAAAAAAGAAGTAAAACAACAAACTACTAAACAAGAAGTTAAAGAAGAAGTTAAACCAGAAGTTAAAGAAGTTGTTAAAGAAGTTGTTAAAGAACCTAAACAAACAAAAGTATCAAGGGCTAATGATAAAATTGACAGATTAGATGCTATTAATAATACATTAAATAAATTATTAAGTTATAAAGAAGAGAAACGTAAAGCAAAAGCAGAAAAAAAAGATACACCAGAGCCAGCACCAACACCAACACCACCTAAACAAGAACCAACACCAACACTAGAACCAACACCAGAGCCACCTAAACCAAAAGACAATAAACCTGAAGTAAATTTAAATCACGAACCAACTCAAGAACCAATCCAAAAATCAACTCAAATAGAAATACAAGCACAAATAGAACCTCCAGAATTACCAACATTTAAATCTTTAAACTTTAATAAATTTAGAAGATAGAATTTTAAAATTAATTATTTTTTTTTTATTTAATTTAAATTAAATATATAATATATATAATATATATAATATATAAATTTATAATGTCTTATTACTCAGCAATTCAACCAAGCAGTTTAAAAGAATTTTATACTCAAAATGATATAGTTGATTTCATAATTAAATTAAGACCTGGACGTGCTATTGTCCCTGGCTCCCTTAGAATGGCTGGTGATCTCAACGTCATTACTGACCGTGTTAATTCTCCTGCATTAGTTTTAGAAGATAAAGTTCATCTTGATACTTTCGCAGGTATTCATAGTGTTGTTCGTTCTGTAAATACACAAGTTAATAATATCAGTATTGAAAACACCCAAGCATACCCTCGTATTGTTAGTATGATGACACAAGCAAATCAAGATTTAGATAGTCTTAATACTTCATCATCAAATCTTTGTGAGTTAAAAGGAACAACTAACTGTTTTCAATTAATCGGTAATAAACTAGTTAATGGGACACATTGTGTTTCTTTTTCTATGAAACCTCAAATATCATTAAACATGGCTAATGGTATGTTAGGTGCTGATAAATTTGGAAACGTCCAATTATCATTTGTTCTTGCTAATGCAGTTGAAGCCTTTTATACAGGTCATAAATCAAACGATGCTTATATGACTACTGAAGCAACTAAATTTTCAAACATACACTATAAATTATTTAATCTTCTTCTTCAATGGGATGAAGTAGATATGGCTGGTTCTTCTGGTGCTGTTGTAATGCCTGTTAAACACCTTTATTCTCAAACAATTACAAGTGAAAGCAGTTTTCTCAATGTTCAAGCCCCTGCTTTATACAATGCCATTTCACTTTCATTTATCCAACAAAGCAAACGTAATAGTATTTTCCATAATAACCTCCAATGTGAAAAAATCTTTGGTATGGATCAAGTTGGCGCTGGATTAGAATTGCTTATTAACGGTGTAGACACAATTATTCCCTTTTCTATTCAGGATTACAATTTAGTTGCTCTTAATTACCTTCAATCTCTCAATGGTTCTCCTAACAAAAATTTAATTACTAATAAAATGCTAGAACATCAATGCTTCGGTATTGGTTTTCAAATGTTAACTAGTAGCAACGATAGATTAGCAATCCAACTTAAAATTAATTCTACTGATTATAATAATCAAATCCCCAAACATGATGCTTTTATTTTCATCAATTCTTTTATTCAAATGTAAATAAATTTTAATAAAAGTAAAATTATTATTATTATTATTGTTTTAATTATTTTTTTTTTAAAATAAATATATTATTAATATAATATATATATATAATATAAATCAAAATGGAAAACAAATCTTTACTTATCCTTCCAGCATCTATAGATAAATACAGAGCCCACTATATCATTCCTGGTGGGTATAAATACCTTACTAAGAAAATAAGACTCAGCGACTTTAACCTTCTTAATAGCCAACAAAAACCTATATATTTTGGTCCCAAAGGTATTTATTCTTTAATCAAGTCTATACAATTCATTAACAGAGAAGGTATAGTTATTGACAGTATGACAAATACTGACTACCTTATTCTTAAAATGATGAAGCAATCTAACCCAGTTCAACGCGATATGTATAGATACATATACCAAAATATGTGTAATTCTATTGAAACTATTTCTCCCGCACAAGTTGAATTAACAGAAGAACAAAACAAAGAAGATGCTACTAAAATTGGTGGTTATATTGATTTGTCATTTTGTAGTGACTATTTAATGTCCCGTAATATTTCTAATGACTTTATGACTATTAGCATTGAATGGGCTGACCTTTCAAGTGTTGAAAATGGTTATGAATTCTCCAAACCACCTTCTATGTATGTTGATGAGGTATTAACCGCTCAACCCGTTGATGCTGAAGATGTTATTATTTATAACACTGTAGTTCCTGATAAAGTGGCATTTCGTGCTAAAAACATTGCTCTTGCTAATGGTGAATATAACATTAGCAGTTTAGAAGAAACTATTGAAGAAACCCGTTTTAACTCATACAATCAACAAATCGTTGAGAATATGTATTTTTACGTTCATAATGATAAAGAAAACGGTGCTATTTCAAACCTTGGAACTACTTATAAATCTATGGTTGACACCAGAATAAATCTTATTAGTGATGGAGTTCAACTTATGCCCTATTCTGGTTTAGATAATGATGCTAAACGTCTCGCTCATTTAAGCGACCAAGCGGGCGAAATGTGTATACCCGCCGTTGGTGCTTATTACAATTTATCTACTAAATTCGGTAATATTAATAATTTAAATGATGTTGGTGTTTTTAATCCTAATACTAATATTACTTATTCTGGAACACACTCTTACACTGCTATCGGTTTAAATAAAATGGTTATTGGTGAAATCGTGCTTCAATTCGCTTCAAAAGTCATTACACCTGATTTAAATAAAGTGTTCTTTTTACAAACTCTTGCTGAAGTCAAACGCTTTTACAAACGTTCTACTAACCAAGTTGGTAATCTTACTATGCCTGGTAAGTAAATATATAAAGTTTTAATTATAGTTTTTTTTTATTTTTAATTATTAAAATATCATATTATTATATAAATACAGATTATTAAAATGGCTACTAAAAAAACTATTATAGGATGTAATAAATTTAATGATAAATCAGCAATTAGCAACTCAAATTTTACAACTAATTTAAAACAAAGTTTAACTTTAAATGAAGGTGATACTATTTCAGTTAAAACTAGTTTTATAGATACAAGAAACAAAATTCCTGGTTATTATACTGTTGATAAAGATATAGAAATAGAAATGGAATATTATTTTTATTACATAAATAGAGGCGGTAATAATGTAAAAAGTATGCAACTTGGGAAGCGTAATTTAGAGCCTAAAGGTGCTTCGTCAATTAATACAAAAAAACAATGTATTGCGTGTGATTCAAATGACTGGGCATATGATGCTGATAATTTGGCTGCTCAAAATTTTGCTTATCCTACTGTTTATCCTCCATATTATCTATACGATGACCCAGATGCTCTCAATCCAATAAATGGTAATACCGATCCCAATGGCTTTCGTGTTAAACTTTTTCAGCAACATATACCTGATAATAGTAGAATAGATGTATATCCAACCCTACAACACGCAAGTTATAAAAATCTCACACAATTCCCCATTACAAACGATAGCACAGCAACAGGAAAGGTTCAAGCAAATTTAAATCCTCTTTTAGAAAGTGTTTATCATTGTTATAGTCAGGTTAATTTAGATAATACAAAATCAAAATATACAAAAAACGGTGTATTTGACCAATCAGCGTTTGGTAATAATCCAAGTGGTTTTAATAATGTTTTAGATGTCAATTCTGCTGACGGGTTGCCTTATTTACTCCATTATTATATACCTGAGAATCTTGAAAAAAATTATGTAGTTACACCCGTTAATTTTACAGATATGGTAATAGGTCAAACTTACTCAATTATAGATACTGGATTACCTTGGCTCAATCGATTTAATACTAGTTGGACATATATTTCATCTACATTGACATCTCCAGTTAATGGAATAAATTTTGTTTGTGAAGAGACTACTAATAATGAATTTAGTAATTTTACAGATATTAACTCATTTGATACAATCAATCAATTTATTATAAATAATAGTTTTGGTATTGATTTTGGTTTATATGGTGGACAATCATTACCAGAAAATACAAATCCTATTGTCAATATGTATAATAATGTTGTTGTAGATAAGTGGTATAAATTTATTGGTGATATAACACCTAAATTTTTAGATGGTTCAGTATTATCATTTTATAAAGATATTTGCGGATTTCCTGAAAATGAGCAACCAAATATCGGCGATATGTTCATATCTATTGCTAATTCACCACCAGGAACCAGTGTTAGTGTAAATGGAAACATAAATAATGTTGCTCCAGGAATGACATTACAAGTTGTATCAGCGGGTTTAATTGATTGGGAATTATTGGGATATGTTAACCCTAGTATAGAAACTCCATTTACTTTTACTGTATCAAAAAACCCCGCTAATTTTACAGATGAAACCTATAACGCAAATTTATTAGTAAATGACACAATACAAGAAATAGTAAATTATACGTTTCCTTTGCCAGCATTTAAACCAACTAGTCAAATACAAGGTGTAAATAATTATAGTTTTAATGCCGATGTTGTAGCAACTGGAAAAGTTGGCACAGAAAATATAAAAGATACTAATTATGATAATAAAGCAATGAATACAGGAAAGATGGTGCCTTTTACAAAAACATTTAAATTTATTTTAAAAAAAGGTTCTTATTCTCCTGATTACTTGGCTGAAATATTATCAAGAGCAATGAGCAAACAAAAGGCAAAAAAGAATGTTATTAATGGAAAAATTCAATTATCAACACCTACAAAATTAATGACCGAACAACTTATTGATTATAAAACTTTACAAACTGGAGCAAATGCTGGAAATCCAGCACAATTTTATGGAAATATGAATTATAATCAAACATCTATATTACAATCCCAAGCAGATTTAGTTAATAGCGTGGGGACAGTTCACCATTATTATAATTCTAAGTTAATTCATCCTTTTTTACATCAAGGAGCATTTCCCTATAATGTTCCTAATCAATATGATAGTGAGGGTGATATGGTTGATTTATGGAATAAATATATACCTAATAACAATTTTGCTCCAAAAAATAAAAACATATTACCAACAGGTCAAAATTTAGATAATACTAGTTTACCAATTAATCCAAAGTATACATCAAATGATTTTAATTATAATATGTCTCTCAATGGAGATGACACACCATTTTTGTATAGACCTGCCGCATACGGAACGCGATCAGATTATGACTCTGGGCAGATGTCAATTAAATTAGCATACAATGATTCAAATTATGAGTATCTAAATTCAACACTTCCAGAATTTGGTAAAAATCCTGACGGCAGTGTTAGAGTTATTGAAATGAGTTATAAGCCGTTATGTCATGATGTAAGTTCACCATATTTTGAAAATATTATGGCTACAACCTCAGAATTAAATGATATTACTGATTTTAAAATAACAACGGATTACAGTATTCGTCCAGTTATATCAACGGCATTTTCAACAATTGGAACACGTATCGACGCAGAAACCTATCCCGTAACTAATGCAAGCACTGGTCAGGTTGAAGAGTATTCTCAAAATTTTAATTATTCATTTAAAACGCCAACAGGGACAAGAAATATTACTTCGCCATTAGTTGGGTCAACGCAAATGAGCATAGTTTATAATCAAGAAAATAACGGAATATTCGCTTTCCCCTATCTACATACTGCTATCTATGCTAAGGCTGATCCAACCACGTCATCAACACAAGAATCAATTGGTATATATTCAAATACTAGTTATATTCCAACAAAGGACGCATCTGGTAATATTACAAATGTAGCCACACCGTCAGTTATACAATGTGAAAGTCAATCTGGTATAATATTTAAAAGTCTAAAAGCAAAATATGTTGATGGTAGTGGTGAATCGACTTTTTGGACGGATTTAGGTTTTGATGTTGATGCTATTTGTTTAAATAAAGAAAATGATGATAATTTACAGATTACATATGACGATTTTATTAGTAAAACTAGTAGGGGATTTTGTGGCACCTCGAACATATATGATAATGTCAGCAAGAACGACGGGAGTGAAGTATCGCCAATTTCTTTCTTTGATTCAAGACAAATAATGGGGTTCCCGCTTAAGCCAAACACAACTATAAATGTATCTACCTATTATTTGGCAGCCACGACGAATTATGTTCTATTCAATGAACCAATATATTTTGCTGTGGACACAACTGAGGCTGTAAATGCTGTAAATACCTTTACAAATCTAAATGATACAGGTCATGTATTACTAAGTGTAGAAGGCTATAATGGTGCTTTAATAAATAGCCAGACCAAAATGAATATCAAAAGTATTATATCTAGTTATTATTCAAGTGCTAACTTTATTACAAATCCTAATAGTGAAGATATAGTATATGAACACGTCGGCGAGCCGTTAGATATTAATAATTTGAAAATTGTGCTTATTGATCCATTTACTGGGAATGAAGTAGAAAACATTGGTCCCAATAGTAGTATATATTTTAGTGTAAATCAACAATTACAATTTCAAAATCAAAAGAAGAATTAAATAAATAATTTTTATCTAAACTAAATATAAAATGGAAAATATAATTTTAAATGATGATTGTTTTAATGTGTTTAGTAAAATACCTAATAAATCGGTTCAATTAGTATGTGTTGATTTACCATATAACCAAACAGCGTGCTCTTGGGATAGTTGTATTGATTTAGATAAAATGTGGGTTGAATTAAAAAGAATAGGTAAAGAAAATTGTAAATATGTTTTTTTCTGCACAACTAAATTTGGTATTGATTTAATATTATCTAATCGTAAATGGTTTAGATATGATATAATATGGGAGAAATCATATACATTAGGGGCATTATCTTGTAATAAACAACCATTAAGGAAACACGAAATGATATATGTATTCAATAATTGTGGTGAAGATGATATAGATAATTGTCGTAATTTAGAAATGAGAGAATATGCTGAAAAAGTTTATACTTATATAAATAAAAGACCTAAAGAAATTACACATATTATGGGTAATAGAAAGGCAGAACGTTTTTTTTATTTTAAATCTGCCCAATTTGGATTACCTACAAAAGCAACTTATAATAAACTAATAGAATTATTTAATATTGATAAAATGGAAGGGTTTATACCATTTGATAAATTGAAATTTAATAATATGATATACAACCCGCAAAAGACAGAAGGCAAACCATATAAAACAATTGGTAAAGGAGAATGTGTTATTTATAAAAAAAAAAGAATTGGTAATGATAATAAAGGTGATAGATTTCCAATATCTATTTTAAAATTTGGTCACGATAAAGAACATTTACACCCAACACAAAAACCCGTAGCATTATGTGAATGGATTGTTAAGACATATTCAAATGAGGGGGATTTAATATTAGATTTTACAATGGGTTCAGGTTCAACTGTTGTAGCATGTATCAATACAAAACGTAAATATATAGGAATAGAAAAAGATAAAACTATTTTTGAAACAGCAAAAAAAAGAATTGAAGAATTAGTTTAAGTTTTAAAATAAAAATATAAATATAATATAATATTTAAATTTAAAAATAAAATATTTATATAATATAATAGACAGTAAATAAATTTTTAATAATCTAAATATATAATATATTTTCAACTATGGATAAAATACAAGATAAATTTGTAAGTGATTTAACAAAAAAAGGTGTATCACCTAACACAATAAAGAATTATAAATCTCAATTTAATTCTTTATTAGAATTATTTAATTATCCAGATACATTACATTTTTTAACAACACCAGAGAAAAATATAAAATTAATAGATGAAACCTATACAAACCCTAATACAAAAGCATCTAAAATAAATATAATAATGGTAATCATTAAGAATTTCTATTCTGGTGATAAAAAATGGGAAGATATATATAAGATATATGAAGTTTATAGAGATAAAATTAAAAATGAATTAATATCAAAACAAGGTGAAATAAGTGAAAAACAAAAAGAAAAAATGATTACACCAGAACAAACATCCATAATAAAAGAGTTTCTCAAATCTCAAATAAAAAAACAGTTTAAAATTAAACAAGATATTATACCATTACGTAATTATATATTATTTACTTTACTAGATGACCTAAAAACAAGAGGGGATATTGTCAATAGTAAATTAGTTCTGTATAGTAAGAAATTTACAAATGATATTAAATATAATTTTATTCTTATTAATAAATCAAAGAAGACATTAAAATATATACAAAATGTATATAAAACAAGTAAAACATATGATACACAAGAATTTACAATTACAAATGAATTATATCCTTATTTTATTAAATTATACAATGCTTATAAAAAGTTTGATATAAATGGTGGATGGGCGTTTTATCAGGATAATTTAGAGGAAAAAATGAAAGAAGATAATTTATCTAAAACATATTCTGGTTTTGGTGAGAGTATCAATAAAAAATTATCAATACAAGTTAATAGAATAGCAGATGCTTCAGCACCAGAAGATAAAGAAAGTATATTAAGAATTAAAGAAAAGGCAAGAAAACAAGGTCATAGCATACAAATGCATCTTGACAGATATTTTAAAAAAGATTTATAAATATTATTTATTTTATTTTATTTTATTTTATTTTATTTTTAATATTATCCAGAATAAAAATATTTATATATATTGTAGCACGATGAATTATCTATTTTAATTAATATCTAATATTAATATAAAATGAAACAAAAACAGAAAATGTCTGCTACAAAATCTACTCAAACAATCAATAATGATAATAAAGAAATAATCCCAGGATATACAAAACGTGATTTGGAAGATATAGGTATAAAGATAGTGACATATAGAAAACAATATTATATAGATAATAGGGAATATATCCTAAATAAATCAAGTTTAAGATATCATGAATCAAAATTAAGTAATGAACCAGTAATAACGGCGATTGACCGCTTTATAAATAGTATATAATTAATTATAATTTTTAAAATTTTGTTTGGGTAGTAATATTATAATATTATTATAGTGTTTGTAATAGTTGTTAGTGTATAATATGCTAATGAATACATTATTATTTCTTTTATAATTTTAAATTTCATTCTGGTGTATGTTATTTATTAAAACTATAATTTATAATATAAAAATATAAATATAATATATATAAAACTATAAAAATGAGTTGTTGTAAAATTTGCAGAAATATTATTAATTACCAATTATTAGACAGAAGTTATTTTTATAACTGTAGAAAGTTATATATTTTTGGTATATGTCATGAATGTGATTATTTATTTAATAGGCTTTTTCAACTGGCTATAAAAGATGATAAGGAACAAATAAAAAAAGAATTAGATAGTCAATTACAACCATTTTAAAATATTGCTATAATACAAATGGTAGAAACATATAAACAAAAATTCAATAAAAAATATGGTTTTTCAAAAGATGAAAGTCATAGTTTAGGCGAAATCTCAAAATTAACAGGTTATAAACTAGCAGGTTTAAAAATCATACAAGAGAAAGGAGAAGGTGCTTATTATAGTAATCCAGAAAGTGTAAGACCACAAGTAAAAAGTGCTACACAATGGGGAGTTGCTCGCGTATACAGTGCTGTAATGGGTGGCAAAGCGGCAAAGGTTGATGCTAAACATTTAATTAAGAAATAAAAATTGATTTTTAATTTTACGTTTTTTTTTTTAAATAAAAATATAATTATATATTAATATATAATTTTTAATTTAAAGATAATTTTATATTATAATATATACTAAAAGAAAAAAATGGCTACTCAATTAACTCCTGAAATGAAACTAGTTTTAAATAACATAAGAAAACAATATGTTAATAATAATAAAGATAAGATAAAACAAATAAATAAAAAATGGATAGATAAAAATGAAGACTATCAAAAAAAATATTATTTAGAGAAAGTAAAAAAGACTGATGTTTCAAAACCACGTATTACTAATTTAACAGAAGAAGAGAAAAAAGAAAGACATAAATTAAAGAATAATATAAATGGTTATAAAAAAAGAATTAATCAAGGTAAAGAAATAAATTTAGAAAAATTACAAAATTTTGAAGAAAAACTACAAAATTTAGAAAATAAAATCAAAAATCAGGAAAATTAAAAATACTGATACGCTCGTTTTTATCATTTTTTAGGGACTGACCTCCAAAAAATCCCGAAATATTCAAATATATGTATATTTTTTTTTTGATAATTTAATATTTTCGATATTAATTTAAATTATTTTAATTTTTCTCTCTTTTAATTTTACTATTTTTTATCTAAAAATAAAAATTGATTTTTAAAAATGCGTTTTATTTTCAAAATAAAAATATAATTATATTATAATATATATTTATTTTAATTTAAAAACAAATTTATAATATTATTTAATATCTGTAATAAAATTATATTATCATTTTTCTAAAATGTCAATTAAAAAACAATTTCAAAGTTATACTAAACAAGGTTTAGTATGTTTTACTGGTTTTATGGAAGAAAAACCACACAAAGAGGCTAATGGAAAGCCTACAAAAAATATTTCATTACCAAATGGCTATCAAAAATTTAAATTTGGTAGTTGGAAACAACAAAATGTGATGAGTAATCATAACACATTGATTTTAAACACTGGAACAGGTAATAAAAATACTGTATTGATTGATTGGGATTTTTACGAATGGAATACTGAAGAATTATGTTTTGAAATGAATACTGCTATATTAGAACAATATAATATGGTTATTGAAAAATTAGGAGGCGAAGTAAATACTTTTACTGAAACAACTGGAAATAATGGGGTTCATTGGATTTTTAAATATGACCCTGAAAAATTAGGTTTTATTATTAAACAAAAAACTGGTTTTATATTAAATGGTGTTAAATGTGGTGATATTAAAGGAGAAAACGGCATTGTATATACAGCACCTACAAATTATAAGGATTTAAATGGTGAAATTAAACAATATGAAATTGAAAATGATTTACCCTTTAATGATTTACCTGATGTGTTAATAGATATAATACCTTTTGAACCTTTTCAAGTAGAAACTAAAAAAGAAAAAGCACCAAAAAAAATTAAGAATACATTTAATGACATTATTGATATGAGTGAAACATGCGAAAATGAAAATGAAAGTGGATATTCATCAATTGATGAACTTAATACATTACCAGAAAT
>WLWG01003122.1_pt1 | contig 11618 bp, 8 predicted proteins | sample 6712871 | NCBI WGS metagenome assembly WLWG01 (sample SAMN12718693, study PRJNA515312) | sponge metagenome | isolation source: marine sponge | host: Mycale hentscheli | place: New Zealand: South Island, Marlborough, Capsize Point | collected 2003-05-01 | reverse complement strand
GATGGCCCGTTAGCCCATGGATTTGATTTTTTTCATGGCTTCCATCACAGCCGTGACATGGATGCCGTTGTTGAGAATTCTCAGGTAATCGGACACGACGATGCGATTACGATGCTTCCTCGTTTGGCTGAACAATCGGTTCGCTATATCGAGAATGCAGCTGCAGACGCTCAGCCATTCTTTCTTTATGTACCACTCAGTTCTCCACATACACCAATTGTGCCGAGTCCATCCTGGCAAGGAAAAAGCGGCATCAGTGACTATGCTGACTTTGTCATGCAAACAGATGACGTTGTGGGGCAAATAATCGAAGCTATCGACACCAACAATCTGGCAGAAAAGACAATCGTTGTTTTCACAAGTGACAATGGCTGTTCAAAGGCTGCAAATATTGATGAACTTGTTGAAAAGGGCCACCACGTCAGTGGTCCATACAGGGGGTCGAAAGCTGATCTCTGGGAAGGAGGTCATCGCGTTCCCTTCTTCGTCCGTTGGCCTGGCGAGATACAACCAAACTCATATTCAAACCAGACAATCTGCCTCACTGATTTCTTTGCAACTCTTACAGACCTGCTGATTGACGACACTCCTGCCCAAGCTGCCGAAGACAGTGTGAGTTTTTTCTCTGCGTTCTATGGGCAGCCTATCACCACGGAGCGAAGAGGACTTATCCATTCTTCCATCAGTGGTCACTTCGGGTATCGCATGGATCACTGGAAGCTTCTTCTCTCCCGAGGATCTGGTGGCTGGACCGCCCCAAAGGAGAATGACGCCAGAGAACAAGACCTCCCCGCCTTCCAACTGTACGACATGACAACTGATCCCGCTGAAAGCCAGAACCTCGGAGGTGAACAACGCGACATCGCCCAACAACTCTACACCCTTCTCCGCAGCGACATTGAACGAGGACGAAGCACAGTTGGACCTGAATCACTAAATGACACGGATCAGATAAAAATCTGGAAAAGTGGGCCACCGACGCCGGATCTCTAAATACGGCTGAGGTTTTTCGGAAAATGTATACAGCCTCTTACTCTTCCTACTATATTGACGATATCTTGAATGTGCCTGAAAATGCAAGAAGTTCTTCGCACCAGCCAACTGCATGCAGGTACGCTTCAGCACAAAGAACACTTTAACGTGACCTATCCTCAACTCAAAGAAAGATCACAAATGACAGCGCATCGCGAATCACAACACACCGCAGCAACCACACCACGTTCCTTCAATCGCCGTAATTTCATCACAAACTCAGCAGCTGGTGTCACTGCTGCTACCACCCTTGCTGCGGCTCGAACAAGCAGCGCAGCCAAGGCAAATGATCGCATCCGTATTGGTTTTATCGGCCCTGGCGGAAGAGGCTTCGGCGCCCATGTCAAAACACTCGTGAAACTTCGTGCCGAAGGCGCAAACATTGATCTCGTGGCGGTCAGTGAGGTCTACAAAGCGCAAGAGGACAAAGTCTGTGAATATATTAAGACTGAAACAGGCATTGATCCCAAGCGATACGTTGACTACGAGGACATGCTTGCCGACGACTCAGTTGATGCCGTGTGCATCGGCACCCCTGACCACTGGCACCGTCTACAAATTGTTGCGGCCCTCAAAGCTGGGAAGCATGTCTATGCGGAAAAGCCAATGACGAAGACTGTCGATGAGGCACTTGACGTCGTGAAGGTTTGGAAGGATACAGGTCGGGTCATGCAGGTTGGCGTTCAGTCAACCAGTCTTCCCGTCTGGGATCAGGCAAGAAAGCTGATTGACGGAGGAAAACTCGGTAAGGTTCTTGGCTACCAAACCGAATATTTCCGTAATTCAAACGTCGGACAATGGCGCTACTATGAATTAACAAAAGATATGACCCCAAAGACAATCGACTGGAAGAGATGGCTCGGTGTCGACGCCGGGCTTGCCGAAGAAATTCCGTTTGACCGCGCGATCTACCGTCAGTGGCGATGCTACTGGCCATTCGGTTCTGGGATGTTCACCGATCTCTTTGTCCACCGCACAACCGCCATGCTGAAAGCAACAGGGCTCCGCTTTCCGGCACGTGTTGTGGGCGCTGGAGGAATTTACCTTGAACTGGATACCCGTGATGTACCGGATGTTGCAACCGTTGTTGCTGACTACAACGAGGGCTGCCAGGGCCTCATCACAGCAACAATGTGTAATGAAAATTCTCGAATTAAACAGACCATACGCGGTCATAACGGTGCGTTTGAATTCGGAAACGGAGAAACGTTCAAAGAATTCGAATTCCTCGCCGAACGTCCTCAGGTAACACTCGACAGCTCAATCAAGGATGAAACAATCAAGAGTGATATGGAAGAGGGAAGCCTCGCCAAAGGTGGCACCACAAAACTGCACTTCCAAAACTGGCTCACTGCCATGGAGGCAAACGACCCTAATGCCTGCAACAACCCTCCTGACCTTGGTGCTGCTGCCGTAACGACTGTGATCCTCGGTGCAATGAGTTATCGCAATGGAAAGGTCTACCATTTTGACGCCGAACGTGGCCGATATACCGACGGCAGTCCTGCCTGGGCCGACCGATGGGAAGCCCTTTCCAAACATCGCGGCCAACCGCGACACGTGCCAGGCTGGCAGGCTGGTGAGACGGGCAGTGAACTCAAACCCAAGCCATACCAGTCTTTGGCAGGACCATGGATTGATGGAAAAGATCCTGCAATTTCGTAACACGTTGTCTACGCAAAGCTGGGATCGAACTCACATATCAAGCGTGGCCTGTCGGACAGGCCACGCTTGATTGTTTATTTTAATTGTTGCCTTCGGCAATTTTCTTCTGCTGCTGTACGATTGATACAGCGCGAATATCACCAAAAGCTTTCTGCTTAATCATGCTGGGTTGAATAGTCACTGTGTAGTTACCCATTGTCTCAAGATAAACATACCCACTGTGAACCCATCTGAAATTCTGAAAGTGGCCAGTCTCTTTCACGACACAGTCAACTGCATCACATTCTTTGCCATCTCTTACAAATGAAATGCGGCCTTCACTTCCTCCCTGGCCTTCTCCACAGCCCTGAAGAAGAGCAACTGAATACCAGCCTGACACATCAAAATGACACTCCCACATAGCGGTATCAGCCTCGTTGGTCCAAAACCCAACGGTATTTTTGTACGGCTGTGGCTCGAAACGTAAATTATCACCTCCTGTACGTGCTTCGCAGGCCCTAAGAAATATCGAGCCATCAGAAGCGGGTTTTATGCTCTGCAGTTCTGAAATGAGAATCGGTGCGGAATCGAACTTGACGAGGAGTTCTCCGTCCTCTGGAAACGCCGCATTCCACTCGAATCGCCACTGCGTTGGTTCAGGATGGACTTTTACTTTCATGTCCGGAGCGTTGATGCATTCCACACTCGCAAGCGCGGCACAGAACCGAGGGGTCACCACATGCCGCTGCTTCCTTCCGTCGATTGAGGGGACAATCTGTAACTGCCTATCTCGTCGGACGGCCGAGGTGACACCACGAAACCCCGGCTCACTCAAATTGAAAGATACAGTAGACGAAATGGAGTTCGAGTCACTCGCCTGGGCAGAGCCCGTGATAAAAAGAGCACACCCAACAAGCAGCCTGGCCACTACCAGTTTTCTTACTACCATCTGTGATCATCTCCTTCTTGGATCAAATTGTCTTTACTTTTTTGGTTGGACAATTTAACGAACAACTCGCGCACCCGCCCCAGAAAGAACTTTTTCAACTTCTTCTCTTGTCGCCATCGACGTGTCGCCGGGTGTTGTCGACGCCAGTGCACCATGGGCCGCTCCATAATTCACTGCCTGCTGTGGATCATTAAACTCAAGAAATCCAAAGGCTAATCCACTCGCAAAACTATCTCCGCCTCCTACACGGTCAAGAATCTCCAATTCCAGAAATTTCTGGCTGTCATACATTTCACCATCGTGCCAAAGGATAGCAGACCAATCGTTACGGGTTGCGGTACGAACTCGCCTGAGTGTGGTTGCTGCAACCTGAAAGTTTGGAAATTCCGTGACGGCCTGTTGTATCATGCGCTTGAAGGCATCTGTTTCAATTTCACTAATTGACTCATCAACACCTTCCACCTGGAATCCAAGTGATGCTGTAAAGTCTTCTTCATTACCAATCATCACATCCACATGTTTTGCAATCTCTCGATTAACCTCACGTGCTTTTTCGAGACCACCAATACTTTTCCAAAGACTGGGACGATAATTCAAGTCGTAGGACACAATGGTGCCATGCTTTTTTGCCGCTTTCACCGCTTCAATTGTGAGAGCTGCTGTTGTCTCTGATAAGGCCGCGAAGATACCCCCAGTGTGAAACCAACGGGCACCAATCTCCCCAAAGATTTTTTCCCAATCGACGTCACCCGGTTTCATTTGACTCGCGGCGGTGTTGCCACGGTCTGGGTTACCCACGGCACCGCGAATACCATGGCCACGCTCTGTGAAGTTGAGCCCATTGCGTACAGTTCTTCCCATGCCGTCATCGTCACGCCACACCAGAAAGTCTGTACAGACGCCACCTTGCAAGATGCAATCTTCAATCAGATGGCCAACCTCGTTATTGACAAACGAAGAGACCACTGCCGTACGGAGACCAAAGCATTTCCTGAGACCTCGGGTGACGTTATATTCTCCCCCACCTTCCCATGCTTGAAAGTGCCTTGCGGTTCGTATGCGACCCTCTCCCGGATCGAGACGCAGCATGACCTCACCTAAAGATACTGCATCAAACCCACATTGCTCTCGTGCTTTCAGTACCAACGCCATACATACACCCCTTTTTCAATTATTCTACACAAACGGTTGCCAACCCTTGTTTGCCGATAGGATTGGCACCAGCCTCATGAGCAATTTCATTGAGGGCATCAATTTCGGCTACCGAAAACAGCAATCCACCTGCATTTTCACTACGACGCGCAAAGTTTGCTTCAAGTTGTCCCGGGAGCAAACACGAATCATTCCCGTGGCCCAAGATGTCCTCAATAACAACTTTGATGTTTTCCGCCTGAGTTCGATTCTCTGCGAATTCTCCAGACGATAGTGCCTCTGGGTGGATCACTTGAAAAAAGAAATTGCACGTCTGCTTTTCACCCTCTACTGGCTGTCGACTTCGGATCGTTGGCAGAGAACCACCAATAAAAGCGGCGACAATTTCATTCATTAGTGCCAATCCATATCCCTTGTGTGCACCGAATGGGACCAATGACACGGCAGCGTTGGGATCCGTTGTAGGATTTCCATCCTTGTCGACGGCTGCATGGGGCGGCAATTGCTTGCCTTCTCTCTGAAATTGCTGCACTCTTCCCATAGCGATGACCGATGTTGCCCAGTCAATTACAACAGGAAACCCAACAGCATCAGTTGTTGGGAAACCCCAGGAATGAGGATTTGTTCCAAGCGTCGGATAGCTTCCACCGAAAGGTACAACCTCGGCGAGAGATGCTGTGCAGTTTGTTACAGCTATATATCCTCTCTTCGCAGCCTCCATCACATAGCCTCCACCCCATAAATAGTGGAAGGCATTATCAACTGATACTGTTCCGCAACCGTGCTTTTCTGCTAGTTCAATACAGCGATCAATCGCCTCCCATGCCACTGCCTGACCAAGTTTCTTTTTCGCGTCCCAGACTTCCACGGCATCAAATCTATTTTCGAGTCTCTCTATTTCAGCCCCAGGAACGCAGCCGCCGACAGCAGACCCAAACAGATCATCGAGATGTATCGCTTTAATCGCATTATGTGTTCGAATGCCATGGCGCGTAGCAGCCGTAGCGAGCTTTGCAGCCTGCTCTGCCTCACTCGAAGTAAAACCTCGCTTGTGATATGCCGCGCAAACAATACGCTCATGCTCTGCAACAGATACAACATAAAATTCTTCTGACATTGTTTTTTTCACAGGCTTGAAAACCTGGCCTTTCCAAAAACACGATCACTCTACGAACCGCTGTACGGCAACTTCTGGATTTACCTGTGCTAGTGGTGGTTCACCCCTCATGGCGTTCATAAGATTTGTAACTGCTGCAACTGCCTGACGCTGAACGCTTTCACGGGTTCTGGACCCAATGTGAGGCGTTACAAGACAGTTTGGAAGGTGAGTGAGTGGATGATCTTCCGAAGGTGGCTCTTCGTCAAGAACATCTGTTCCATACCCACGCAGCGCACCTGACCGAAGGGCTTCGGCAACATCGGCTGTATGAATAATTTCTCCCCGTGCACAGTTTAAAATAATAGCATCCGGCTTGAGAAACTTGATCGTTTCTGCACGAACAAGTTCACGGGTTTCTGGTGTGAGATTTGTGTGGAGAGATACATAATCGACACGACCGAACAGTTCCTCAATACTCTGGCATCGCTCCACACCATATTTGATAGCAAAGTCTTGGTCCCAATGCACATCGTAGCCAATCGCCTGCATGCCGAAAGCGTTCGCGCGAACTGCAACTTCTTTACCGATGCGACCCATGCCCACAATACCAATTGTCTTCCCAAGAATCTCCCGGCCGGTTCGCCGTTCCCAGCCCCCCTGCCGCGTTGAGTCGGTATGAAACAAGAGATGCTTCTCAAGGGCGAGAAGTAGTAAAAATGTGTGTTCAGCTACCGTTGTATGGTTTACACCTGGAGTAAAAAGTAACGGTATACCCATTTCTGTGGCTGCTGCGACATCGATCTTATCGACGCCAATTCCATACTTACTGAGGACCTTCAGCCGCGGGCTTGCTTTCTGAAGCACTGGTCTCGTTATCGCGTCGTCACCACAGATATACCCATCAATATCGCCGACCAACGCAAGTGTGTCCGCCTCGGACAGTGGGCCCCGTGCCTTCACAACCTCCCACCCGGTTTCTTCCAACATCTCATGGTGTTGGCCGGGAGTGTCCTGAAATGAAGTGGTAGTTACAAGAATGCGAGGTTTCATATCGTGAGGCCAAGATGTGTCGGTGTACGTGAATCCATCGAGTGTAGTGGAACACAAAGTATTGTGAATATGCTTCCCTACACGGAGGGAACACCTTCATGAAAATGCTCGGCAAGTAACTTTGTGGACGCGCCATTCCACGAATGTACCTGGCAATCAGCATAGTCGTGTTCGCCTAAACCGTTTACCCCATGTCGTAAAAGCCAATATTTGTTGTTTTTAGGTATTGGATACATACGAAACTCATGCATTCTCACTGAAGGTATTGATGTCTTTATCCATGCCCAATAGTTGATATGAAATTGAAATTTGGTATCAGGCTCTTCTTTGCACCAATACCTGTATTCGTATTCGGTAAGGTGGCAGCAAGACTCAACTAGCGTCGCGAGTTCCCGTTCTCCTAGTAGGTTCTCGCAGGCCCGCATTCCAACTGGCGTCGTTGTAATAACAACGGCAGGCCTGATTCCATCCCACCGCCCATCACTGCCAAGATGCTGCGTGAGTCCGCCCAACCACGTGCGCATTTGAGTTTGGAGTAGTTTTTCTTCGGCATCCTCTGCCTGCGCTGTCTGGTCAGGAAGCGCTGGTGACTTTTTCCCGAGGGGCCGGGTCTTTTTTCGCGAGTTACTGAGAAAACACCGAAGCCTTGCAAGCCAGGCATCGATATCTCCCTGTTTTGCTGGTGTGAAGCGGTGTCCAGTAGATCCTCTAGCCATGGTTTCCCCATCGTTTTTTCACTACCGCTGCCGTTGGATCATCAGGCCATGCGTGCTTGGGATACCTTCGCTTCAGTTCCTTCTTAACAACAGGGTACGTGTTGACCCAAAAACTTTTTAAATCGTTGGTTCGCTGCTGCGGACGATTATTGGGACCCAGAAGTTGTAGAAGGAGCGTCACTTCTCCATCGACAATTGAGGGCATGTACATGATGCCAAACAAGTTTTGTATGCGGATGCTAACCTCAGGCTGTTTACCCACTGCATACTCGATACGATATTTTTTCCCGTCTTGGAGTATACATTTCACTGGTGCCAAACTGTTGATCTCAGTAACCGTATCGTCTCCAATATACCTGCTGAAAACAGACTGCCAATTCATCGTGCGAATATCCTCAAATGACCGCAACCCGTCAGCGCAACCCTTGGCCTGATGAATGAGCGTCTCATCGTCGAGGCATATTTTCATCAGTCGCTCTGCCCGAGTACTCTTGGTTTCCTTCATAATCTGCTGAAGCCACTTTGCCCGTACCAGAAATTCTCCCGCTTCTGTGTTCGTCGCCGGGAGCACCTCAAGTGGCTTTCGGAGGGCTTCTTGGAAAAGAAGTTCTAGTGACGCACGTTCATTGCCAACTGGACGTGGAGATTCTTCAAGAATAAGCCCATGCCAAGAAACCTGCCGACGTTCTTCAACTCTTTTTTTCGACTGATTGAACGACAGGTTGTCACAAACTGAAACATGCTTCCCCCAATCACTTTCTACTGTGAGCCACTGTGGATCAACTGCGGACGCGGCTCGCACGGTCACTTCACTGCCCGAGTCGTCGATATCAATCGCCAGAAAATATTCTTCATGACGAACAGAACTTTTCTTATCGAGCCGCACACCGCGTCCTCCAACCATTATTCCGCGTTCTGCGGATCCTTTCCGAATGCGACAAAGTCGATCAGGATATGCCGTGAGAAAGACTTCCCTGAAAACACGCGGGGGGTCTATTGCCCTCGGTCCACAGTTCTGGGAAACGAGATGAAAATACTGATCAGCCGACCTTAAAACAGTCCGCGCAGCTCCATGATGAAGCGGCGGCAAACCCGAAGTTGCAACGTCGGTCCCTGTCGCATGAAAATGCTGAAGAAGGAGTACCTTCTCGTGGATATCTGATCGAACACGACTCGTAATTATGTCTCGTGGCCCCCTTCCACTCTGCCCACCGGTGCGAAATGGATCTCGTTCGGTGAGCAATGCCGCAGCAACAGCCACCTCTCGAAGAACCCCTCTCTTCGCACCCTCTAGTAATAAAATTGCCAGTCTCGGATGAGCCGGCAGGTTGCCAACCTCCCTGCCCAATTCTGTCATGTGTTTCGGCCCCCTATCGCCAGAAGAACCTTTCTTTAAGCATCCCAGTTCTTCGAGGGTTTGTAGTCCTCTTATCCGTGCATCATCCGACGGTTTTTGGAGCCACTGGAAACCATCTGCCTGGTGAAGCATATGCAGAGTCAAAAATGCTTGCGTCAAATCAGCCCGCAGTACCTCTGGTAAATCAAAACGAGAGCGTCTCGCATGTGTAGTTTCTTCCCAGAGACGCCAGCATTTGCCAGGTCCAGTTCTACCCGCTCGCCCGGCACGCTGTTCTGCTGAAGCTTGGGATATCGACACTGTCTGCAACTGTGGCAGCCCCGTGGATGAAGAGACGTGAAGTTGCCGGGCTAACCCACTGTCAAGCACCGCCGTCACTCCCGAAATAGTAACGGAAGTCTCAGCAATGTTCGTGGAAAGAATAATTTTCCGACAACCATCACTCTGAAGAACTTCATCCTGCTGTTCTGCTGGTAGGTCACCAAAAAGTTTGACCAATCGGCAGCCTTCCCGGGTTGCGATTCCTTCAAGTTTTTTGGCAGTTGCAAATATTTCGCCAACGCCTGGTAGAAAAACCAAAACATGTCCTTGCGTATCACGCAGTGCCTTGGGGATCAGAGCGTAAATGAGGTCAGGAAGGTTTCGGGTTGAAACATGCGTCCCCGCATGTGGTGCATACGTGACCTCGACGGGAAATGAACGTTCCGTCGCAGTAATGACCGTGGCTCCTCCTAAGTAATGAGCAACTGCATCGGCATCAAGTGTTGCACTCATGATTAGAATTCGGAGGTCTGGCCGTATCGTTTCCTTCAGATTCTTCAGCAATCCAATAAGAAGATCCATTTCGAGGGACCGCTCATGAAATTCATCAAGAATGACACACGCAATACCTGTCAGCGATGGATTGGAAATGCATTGCCTGAGAAGCACGCCAGTGGTCTGTACGCAGAGCGTTGTGGCCTTCGATACATTCGAATCAAAACGGACACGGTACCCAACTTCACCACCAAGTTTGCACCCGCGTATCGTGGCAATCTGCCCGGCAATGGCCCGTGCGGCAAAACGCCGCGGCTGGACCAAAACCAGGGTTTCCCCCGCCCTGAGGGTGTCATGAATGGCACTCGGCACGAGTAACGTCTTTCCTGACCCCGGGGGCGCTCCAACCACTACAGGGCCCGATTTTACTGCGTTGACAATGTCAGAAAGTACCGAAGCAACAGGCAAATTATTAAGAAACTCGACAACATCTGTGCATTTGTTCATGGTGTCGAGAAATGTGAATTTGAAAGTGCGGACGACGGCGACGAGTTTGCTATAACTACAGTATGAGTACTGCAACAATAAAACCGACCCCAATTGCACGCCGTGCAATTGAAGACTTTCCTGACTTCGATTTGGCAAAACTGCTCACGACAGTATTTGAGCCGATACAAGGCTGCCGAGTCGCGATCCTAATTGATCTAGCTGACACCAGCCAGATGAAGGATTTCGGCTTTCTTTCGAATTCAAAACTGACCATTCAGCAGAAAGCCTACTCGGTCTTCTATCAAGGCCTCCAAAACGGGGTCGCTGAAAAACTCGGTGTTACAGGTGGTGAGATGTTTGCCTATCATGAAACGGGCGGCAGCAACCTCGATCTTCCCGATGAAGCAGTCGACTCCAATGGAAACACAATTTCATTGAAAAAGTCGGTCTACACGAAATACGACCTGATTTTGTGTATCTCAACTTTCTCAGCGACCGCACCACTGACAGCCTTCGCGAAAGAATTTGGTTTCCGCGGTGCAACCCTCCATGGCCTTAACGATATCATTCTTGCCACAGGTCTCGCAGTAGATTACCGGGAAGTAAGTGCAGAGGCAGAAAAACTTCGACTCGCACTCACCAAAGCTGATTCATTCGAGATCGATTTCGAGATGGATAACTCTCAATACCAACTCACGATTCAATGCGACGGCCAGGAAGCCCAGAAAAGCCATGGACTCTGCCTTGGAAAAACTCCGGACATTGCAAACCTCCCTGCTGGTGAGGTCTATTTTGTTCCCACCGGCGCGTCGGGAACCTTTCCAATGAAGTTTGAAGATAGCACCCGTGCAGTCATGCACGTCGAAGACGGTAGAATTCATACAGCGACTTTTGTGGCAGGTGACCAGTCCGTTATTGATGCTTTCAATACGAAATTGCAAACTGATCCCGTCACAGGAGAAATAGGCGAACTCGGCTTTGGTACGCAGGACCTGCCTGTTTCCGGACGTGACATTCAGGACGAGAAGGTGCTTGGAACGTTGCACGTCGCCACCGGACGCAGCGATCATCTCGGTGGGCACCTCACCCCTGACCTATTCGCAGAAAAACTTCACGCGACACATGATGACATTTTGTTTTCACCATCGAAGACACCCGAAATTCGTGTGACCCAGGCTCGCATGAACCGGGGCAACTCAACCGAGGTGGTCATCGAGAATTTTGAACCGTCGAACTATCTTCGAGAAGCCTTGGCAGAGTAAAAACTCTCTAACGTGATGGATGCGATGCAATTCTATGCCCCCGGCGAAATTCAGCAGGAGGGATGCCGAATACACGTTTGAAGGCGCGAGAAAACTGGTATTGGTCGGGGTA
>WLWG01003120.1_pt1 | contig 11625 bp, 21 predicted proteins | sample 6712871 | NCBI WGS metagenome assembly WLWG01 (sample SAMN12718693, study PRJNA515312) | sponge metagenome | isolation source: marine sponge | host: Mycale hentscheli | place: New Zealand: South Island, Marlborough, Capsize Point | collected 2003-05-01 | reverse complement strand
ACACATTACAGAATTCTTTGAATGGGGTAAGGGTATGGTTAAAAAAGGTAATATAGAAAGTTTTAAAATTACTGATGTGACAAATGGTAGTGTTAAAACTTTTACAGAAAATGATAGTACAAAAAATTAATATAAATTAATTTAATATGGATAATATTAACGAAGAAGGTAGAAAAAGAGTTGAAGAACTTAGAGAAAAATATGTAATATCTGATGAAGATTTAAAAAATTATAAAAATGGTGTTAAACTGTTGCAATCCTATAAAGATATTAGAAACACTATACACGGTGAAGGTTTGTATTATACTTTTAAAGGTAATATAAATTTTGACGATATTGAGGATGAAGAGTTTCATAAGTTAAGAAAATATTTAATTCAACATATTGATTTAATGGACAACTATCTTAAGAAACGAATTGATGAATTAAGTTAGATTCAGTTATTTAATATGATTAATTTTATTGATAAATTACAAATAATGTCTGAAGATAGTGGTTTGGACTTCATGTCTCTACTAAAATTATCTGATGGTATAAAAATCAATGATGCTGAGTTAGTACAAACAACATTTGGAATGGCAACCGATGAAGAGATTTTTATTGATTTTGATAAAATTATGTTCGCCATAAGTGAAGGTTATATTGATTATGATAAAGCTCTATTCATAATGTATCATGAAGTCGCTCATCATAAAAGGATACATAAATTAGGTGTTAAAGAACACATGAATAGAATCACAAACCCAGATGTAAAAATTTTTATAGATTATACACTAAACGAAGAAATTTTTGCTGATAGATGGGCTTCTTTTGTTTTTTATCTAAATAATGATAGAGAGTATCCTAGAATTAAAACACAATGTTTAGATAATAAAGATAAAAGTGATAAGTATAAAAAAAAATTAATGGGTATTCATCCGTTATTTGTTGGTAAAACAAAAAATGACTATCATAGAGTTATAAAAAATTTTATTAAAAATGTTAGATAGTAAATTAAAAAAAATAATAAGTGATAAGGGGTTTAAAAATTTCTGGGAGATGTACCATACCCTACAGTATAATTGGGGTTATAATAGTATAGATACGTTTGGTATTTGTTTGTATTATTTTCCAGATGATAGAATATGGGAAGATGTTGCTTTTATTAGAGCAGAAGACCCAGAAACGAAAATACTACATTCATACACATATACTAGTGGTTGGGATGGACCTAAATCCGTTGTTGGTGGTATTGACCCATACACAGGTGAGATAAATTGTTCATCAGAAACTAAAATAACTGTAGGTGTTATAAATGAAAAAACTAAACATTTAAAAAAGTTATTTAGATTCTATATTGAATCTTGTGCTAACAACGAAACGGTTTTTAATATGGTTAAAGATATTGAAGATTTTGAAAATCTTTGTGATGAAAAATATACCTTAGAATTACCTAGAATAATAACTGAATATTTGATTAAGACTTCAAAACTATATTTTGGGTTTAATGTATTTAAAAATATAAACACTAGGTTTAAACTATACGGAAATACAGATTTACCATCAGAAAATGGAACGTATTCGTATAGATTAATAAATAATAATGATTATAATGCTTAATATTATTGGTTATGTTAATTAAAGTTGGAGATATATGTGGGGGTGAATTAAGAATAAATTCATCTGGTTCAGCATACTTAGTTAGTGATGAATTAGAGAACGATATATACATAAATAAAAAAAACCTCAATAGAGGATTACATCTAGATACTGTTGAAGTTGAAATAATAGATAGTAAAAAAAGAGATTTTGAGGGGAAAGTTATTGAGATTGTTGATAGGTTTAAAACTAAGTTTGTTGGGACTCTAGAGGTTTCAGATAAATTTGCTTTCTTAATCGCAGATTCAAATAAGATGAAGACTGATATATTCATCCCAATAAAAAAATTGTTAGGTGGTAAGGATGGTCAGAAAGTAGTTGCACAGCTAACTAGCTGGAAAGAGGGTGCTAAGAACCCTAATGGCAAAGTCATAGAAGTATTGGGTGAGTGTGGAGATAATGATGTAGAAATACATTCTATACTACATGAGTATGGTTTACCATATAACTTTGAAGAAGAAGTTGAAGATGAGGCTAATAGAATTAAATTAAGAATACCAAAAAGCGAAATAAAGAAAAGAAAGGATATGAGAGATATCCTAACATTCACAATAGACCCAGATACTGCAAAGGACTTTGACGATGCATTATCTTTTGAAACTATTGGTGATAATATTAGAGTTGGTATTCACATAGCAGATGTGTCGCACTATGTAACTCCAGACACCTCCTTAGATAAGGAAGCCTATAATAGAGGTACGTCTATATATTTAGTTGACAGAGTGGTTCCTATGTTACCAGAGCGATTATCTAATGGTGTTTGTAGTCTTAGACCATTAGAAGATAAATTGTGTTTCTCAGCAGTCTTTACACTTGATAGTAATGGTAAAATATTAGAAGAATGGTTTGGTAGGACAATAACACACTCCAATCATAGGTTTACATATGAAGAAGCTCAGTTAATTATTGAAGGTGAGGATTATTCAGAAGTTTTTGAATCATTACCAAAAGATTATAACTCACAAATAGTTAACGCTATTAAAGATTTAGATACATTAGCTAAGAAGATGAGAGCTAAAAGATTTAAAAATGGTTCTATATCTTTTGATAGTAGAGAAGTTAAGTTTAAATTAGATGAGGAAAACAAACCAGTAGGTATCAGTTTTAAAACTTCTAAGGACTCCAATAAACTAATAGAAGAATATATGTTATTGGCTAATAGAAGAGTCGCACAATTCTTAAATAAGAAAAAAGTTGCCATACCAAACAGAGTGCATGCTGAACCAGACGAAAATAAATTAAACGAATTAAAAGAATATGTTAAACAATTTGATTATGAATTAAAAATTAATAATTCAGAAGATATAACATATGGGTTAAACCAATTATTACTAGATGTAAAAGGTAGTCCAGAAGAAAATATTGTAAGTAACTTAGTAATTAGGACCATGCAAAAGGCTGAATACTCTCCAGATAATATTGGTCACTATGGTCTAGGGTTTATTGATTATGCACATTTTACTTCACCCATTAGAAGATACCCAGATATCATATTGCATAGAACCTTAGATAGAGTTTTAAATAATAAAGATACGATGAAACAAAATAAATTAGAACCAAAATGTAAACATCTATCTAATAGAGAGATAAAAGCTCAGAAAGCTTCTAGGGACTCGATTAAGTTTAAACAATGTGAATATATGTCAGATAAAGTTGGAAAGATTTATAAGGCTGTTATAAACAGTGTCACTAACTATGGTGTGTTTGTTGAAATGCCAGAAAATAATTGTGAAGGTCTTGTAAGATTATCTGAAATAGGGGAAGACACATTCACTTCAGACCTAAAAAATCACTGTGTTATTGGTTATAATACAGGTATTAAATATAGAGTTGGTGATGAGGTTAGTGTTATAGTTAAAAATGTTAGTATTGATAGTAGGAATATAGATTTATCGATTATTAGGTTGTGAAATCATTTTTTTTGACTATTTATAGATAATAACATACGTTAAAAAATAGTTTTATGGTACGAATAAATAACATCAGAATTTTAATAATAACACTTGTTATGTTATTCATAACAAACAATGTTATTTCTCAAACAACTACCTTATATTCTAACGATTTCGAGTCATCAACAACGGGGTATATTACATCAACCACAAAAACCGATGCTGTATGGAAATATCAATGGACTAATCACGCTAGTTGTACATCGAATGATATTTGGAGAATAGATAACTCTGGTGGTTATGGTACGTCTGGAGATATTACAGGAAATTATGCGAGTATAGATTATGGGGGTCAATCATGTGTTCAAGACATAAGCTTTGCCACAAGAGAATTTACGACCACACAAAACACAATAAATGTTTCGTTTGATTGGGCATTCAAAGATTACACAGGTAGTACATTAATAATAAAATTATACGATGCGGCTGGAAATCCTATACACACATTAGTCAGTGTTTCTTCTGACAATAATGGTAAATATACAGGTTCATTAGCTGTAACAGCTGGAACAACATATTCAATTGATTTTAGATATACTGCTTCATGGGATTATGGTGCCAAAATAGATAATATATCAGTTACTGAAATGGCGAGTGGTTATTCAGAAACAACTGTAGGTACAGGAACTTCGGAATCATCACTAGTACCAGCATACGGATATTACGATTATAGTTGGTCAGAAATGATTTACACACAAGCTGAAATTAATACAGCTGGAACAATTAAATCCGTTTCGTTTTATGTTGATGATAGTAGCCCATCATCATATACGATGAATAATCAAAAAATATTCTTAGGACATACTTCAGCAACTGGTTTTGATAGTAGCCCAGCAGAAGACGTTACATCAGATATCACAGTTACAGATTATACGGAATGTTTTAGTGGGTCTATTACATTTGTTCATGGGTGGAACACTATTACATTAGACCAAGACTTTGCGTATAACAATTCAAATAACCTCGTAGTTAAATTAGAGAATAGAGATGGTAGTTATGCTTCACCTTATCCAGCATTCGATTATACTACAGCGAGTAACAAGGCAGCTTACGATTATGATGATGGAAGTTATCCTACAGGAAATGGAACAAGAACAAACATAAGACCTAATATGAAGTTTATGTTTTATACAGGAGGAGCATTACCTATTCAACTAGTATCATTCGTTGGGGAAGTAGTTGATGAGTATATTGACCCATCAGTTGAACTGGAATGGGTAGTAGCATCACAAGCTAATAATGATTACTTTACCATTCAACATAGTATGGATGGTTATGCTTGGAATGAATTATATAAAATACCTGGTGCTGGTAATAGTTCATATACTATTATATATAGTTACACACATATAAATCCAGAATCTGGTTATAACTATTATAGATTAAGTCAAACCGATTATGATGGTAAATTCGAAACATTTAACCCAATAAGTGTTAATGTTAGGGCTGAAAAAAAATATATTATTGGGAGGTATAATATATTAGGACAACCTGTAGATGATACTTATACTGGTATGGCAATTATATATTGGGATAATGGTGAGAAAGAAAAAATTTACATAAATAATAATTAACTCTTGTTTTATTATTAATTTTTTCGTATACTTGTCCTTGTTAAATGATAAAACTATGAATATGAGAATACCAAAAAGTGATGTTATAGATTTAGGCGAATACAAAGTATTGGTAAATTATGACGGTAAAGGTGGGTTAGATATAACAGTATTGGATGAATTGGGTGATGAGATAGAAGGTTTATATATTTCAGATGCTGATGATGAAGATAACTCATCTAGTGGTTTAAATTTAAACTTAAATTAGTATGTTGAAAATTGAAGTTGATTCTTATGATGAGATATCAGATTTTTTGAAATATGAAAAAGATATTTTTTACAAACAAATAGTAAAATCAATAAAAAATAGTTGGAAGAATAATCTAGATAAAGCTAAGGTAGCCGAATTTATTGTTAATAATATTGAGTCGGTTATAAATATAGATATTGATAGAGATGATTGGCAAGAATCACTTCACTATGCTTTATACTATTATGAAGGTGTTGAAGAATATGAACAATGTTCAAACGTTAATAGATTAATTAGTGATATCTATAATTAATAAAAATTTATTGGGGTTAATTATGAGTAAATTAAAATTGGTTTTAGAAAATATAACTGAGAAAGGTTATACAATTGACCTTACTGGTGTTGTTAGAAACCCATCTGGTAAAGTTATTAATGGTAGTGCATATGACGGCTACCAAAAGTTCAGTGTAAGGACAGAAACCACATCATCATTCTCAGTAAGGTACCATAAGTTTCAAGCTTATTTGAAGTATGGTGATAAAATATTTAATAAGGGTATGGTTGTTAGGCATTTGAATGGTGATTCACTCGACAACTCGTATGACAATATAGCTATCGGTACTCAGTCAGAAAATATGATGGATAGAGATGAAGAATCCAGAAAGAATCACTCAAGGAAAACTTATATAACAGAAGATTTGGGTAATGAAATTATTAATGATAGATATAATAACACCATGAGCCACAGAGCATTAAGTAATAAATATAATATACCAAAATCAACTATCCAAGATTTTTTAAGTAAAATGTTTGGAAATTAAAAAATTAATTATTACATTTGTTTCATGAATAAATTATCAGTTAATAAAAAAGCGTATTATGATTACAATGTAATTGATAATTACACTGCTGGAATTCAACTTATTGGTTCTGAAATAAAACCTATTAAAAATGGTAATGTCTCTATTAAAGAAGGTTACTGTTACATAAGAAATGGTGAAGTTTTAGTTAAAGGGATGCATGTCTCCCCAAACGATAAGAGTAATAAATATGATGCTCATGACCCATATCGTGAGAGAAAGTTATTACTAAATAAAAAAGAAATAGATAAATTAAATAAAGGTGTTGAGAGTAAGGGCATGACAATAATACCTCTTAATTTGTTTATTACTGATACTGGTCTTATAAAATTAACTATAGGATTATGTAGTGGTAAAAAGAATTACGATAAAAGAGAAAGTATTAAAACAAAAGATATCCAGAGGGACTTGGATAGAAGATTTAAATAATAAAAACAAATAAATAAAACGTAGAGTATGAGACCATTAAAGATAACACAAACATTTACAAATAGAAGTAGCGAATCATTTAACACTTACTTAAAAGAAGTGTCTAAAATAGAAGCATTTAAATCACCAAGTGATGAAGCTGAAGTGGCTATGAAAGCTTTTAAATATAGAAATATATATGAAAAATGTGAAGATAAGGAAGAAGGTCAAGTATATATGGACCAAGCTGAAGTAGCTATAGAAGAGTTGGTTAAGAGAAACCTTAGATTTGTAATTAGTGTTGCTAAGCAATATACTAAAAATGGTGCATCTTTAGAAGATTTAGTTAATGAAGGTAATTCTGGTTTATTAGAAGCCGCTAGGAGATTCGACCCAACTACAGGTAACAAATTTATATCCTATGCTGTATGGTATGTTAGGAAAGATATCCTAGCTTTTTTATCTAAAAATACTAGGACTATAAAATTACCAACAAACAAAATTAACTTAATGACTGACTTTAAAAATAAAGTGGACCAATGCAAACAAAAATTACAAAGGGAAGTTGAATTGGAAGATTTGTTAGGTAATATTGAAGGTTATAGTGATAAACAAATTAAAGACATGGTTGCCATAATGGAATCAAAAGTAGTTTCAGCTGATGCACCTACTATGTTTGAATCAGATTCAAGTGAAACCTTATACAACACTATTGAGTCAAGCGAATTCGCAGCCACAGACCATTTAGTTGTAGGTGACTCATCAAAACGAGTTTTGGAGAACCTATTAGAAACATTGAGCCCAAGAGATAAACATATTATGAAATTATACTATGGTTTAGATGGGAGAATACCTATGAATTTACATGAGGTAGGTACTGAGTTGGGACTAACCAGGGAAGCAATAAGACAAATAAAAGAGAAATCATTGAAAAAATTAAGAGTGGCATCTAAAAGATTTGGTTTGGAGACTGATATGTTTTAATGTACACAATGGTGTACATTTTAATTTATTAATGAATCAAGTATATTTATTTATATACATAAAATCATAAGTAAAGTTAAATTTAAAATCAATGACAGTTATATTATTAGTAGTTACACATTCTTTTTTATTCTGGCTAGGTTATAGACATGGTAAAGTAGTTAATAAAATTATAAGAAATCAAAGTAAAAATATAAATAAAGAAAATGATTATTTATAATTATTAGATATTTATAACTAAAGAATAATAATATGTTTGTTGAATACGATGAATACTACGAAGAAAAACACGAAAATGGTGTTGTTAAAATCACTGGTCAGTACAAGAATGGTGTTAAAGAGGGTGGATGGGCAGAATATGATGATAAGGGTAATTTAATATTTCCCAGTAAGTTATTCATAAATGGTAAAGAACAATGATATGAACACAATTGTGTACATAACTATTCTAAAATTTGTGATAGTTGGTATTTTTAACACTTTGACGTATATTTATATATAAAGCTAAAAATGAGTAAAGAATATATTAAAATACTTGTTAATGAATCTTTGATAAACTTATCAGAAGATAAGAAAAAAGATTCTAAGAAAGAAGATTCTAAGAAAGAAGATTCTAAGAAAAAAGATTCTGAAGAAGAAGAAAAAATAGAATACCAAGACATTCAAAACTTTTGGAAGTCTGGTAAACACAGTTCCGTTACTAAAGTCGGTGTGTTCAGAGATGCTGGATTTTCTGAAAAAGACATATATACTAGATTACCATATAAAAAGTTAGATATGGAGAAGAATGAAGATGGTGGTGTCTACCGATTTACTAAGGATGAGGTTGATAGAATCAGAACCGAGTTAGATAAATACCCTAGAGGGTAAATAAATTACATACTATATAATATAAGCCATACAGAAATGTGTGGCTTTTTTATTTTAGACCAGATTCATCTATGATTCTAATAAGTCTTTTACAAACTTCTTTCTCATGTAATACTAAAGAATACTCATTAGTACATAACATTTCTAGTGTCTTAGGTTGATTATCAATACTACGAACATTATTTAATAATTGTTCTTTAACCTTAAACATTATTGATTTGTTTTTAACTTTCATAATATCTTATTTATGTATGTGTCACAAATATAATAATAATTTGTGACAAAAACAAATTTAGTTTTTTATTTGGATATATGAAATATTATTCGTAATATTGTCACATAACATTAAAAAAACGAATTATGTCGAAATTAAACGGAAAAGAATTAGCAAACGAATTAACGGACTTTGTAAACAATTATAATTGTGACCACGAAGAATTTATTAACGCATTTTGTAGAGAGCATAGAACACTACAACAATCATCATTTAGATTGTTCCTTATGTTATTAGACAAACTAGCATCAGATGAATATAGAACAGATGGTAGAAATAAATCATCACACGAGGTTGCTAAAAAAATGATTAAAGGTTTTAAGAAAGTAATCATTGAGGAACAAATTGCTATGGGTAATAGTGAAGAATCTGCAAAGCAATATGTGGAAAGTGATTATGCTAAACCACATAGATTCTTAGGACATGTATAAAATAATATATGTTTTATTTGGATAATTAAAATATTATCCCTACATTTACATCATAACATTAATCATTAAAAAAATATAACCATGAGTAAAGTAGCCAAGTTAGTTTATTATTCATTTGCTACAAGAGTAGTAGTAGATGAGTCTTCAACAGAAGATGATATAATAAGAGAATCTAAAAGAAAAATTTTAGAGAAAGCACAAACAGAATTAGGTGAGAACCTTGAAGAAATCATTGATGATGAAGAATGTCCAATAGGTACGTTTGAAACAGACCTACCAAGTATTGATAGAGTCATTCTTAACACATCTGAGAAACAATATGTGGTAATAGGTAAAGGAATACCAACACAAGTGAGAAAGTTCGATAGCTATTCAGATTGGGATTCTATTCAAAACCTTAATGGTGAGCCAGTATTTGATGTTCAAATTGATGATGATAACCAAATAAGTGGTAAATTCATTGGTAACGCAAAGCACCCATATACATTCCAATATGTAAACCTTATTTGGAGAGAAGACCAAGATAATTGGGAAATAGGTTTAGACTATCAAAGTGTTGATGTAGAAGTAGTTACAGAATCAATCACACAAATTCTAACAAAAATGTTACAAGAAAGTTTGGTAAAGTAAAATATTATTCGTAATATTGTAAACAACATTAAAATTAATCATTATGAAATTATTTAAAGAAGGTAAAATTTTCGATTTAGAAACATCACAATTAGTAGGTATGAGTACATGGTTTACTCACTACGATACCAAGAGATACAAGTATTACCAATCAGCCAAAGGAACATTCTTTTCAATTGAAGAACGTGCTGAAACATTTAACGACACACATTGTTGGGTTATTAATAAAGATGGTACTAAAAGCACTTTAGGTAGTCTTCAAGAAACACTTAACGATAAAGTTAAAATAAAAGAAGTTGTACCTTTGGGTGTTATGGAAGACAGAAGACTTATGAACCTATACGATATAGCAAATGATACTAATAGAGTTAGTATGATGGGTACTGACACTAAATATAGTCTAACATTCTTTCGTGACTATGAAGTATTATTTGAGTTAGAAGAAGTATAAGTAAAAAAAACTTACGAATAATTTGGTAAATTAATTTATTATTCGTAATATTGTATAAATCATTAATCATTTAAAATTATAACCAATGGGAATGTACGGAGAAGTGGAAATCATAGCCACATACGAAACAACAGAACAATCTGACAAGGTATTTGAATCCCTTGAAGAAAACATCAAAAAACATATTGAATCTAAAATAGATACAAGGTATGACTTTAGGTTTACTGAATGTGACTTAGATGGTGAATCAATTATTATCAAGGTATGTTCTGATAGATATCAGAATGCACAATGGCAAGGTGAAGAAACATTTGAGTTTATGAAAACCACAGATGGACTAGTAGAGTTTACTGCTGACATCATAATGCCAGATAATTTTATATTCTGGAATGCAGATGATGAAGTTTAATTAACCATATATAAAACTATATAACCATGCACTTAGATAAATTAATAGAGATTCTAGGACACCAACATAATGGTGTTTGGTATGAACTTCATGTTGATGCCACCGAAGAAAGATTCATAATGGATATATTCGCTGAAAAAGGTGAAGTAACTGATGAAATCAGAGAAGCACTTGAAAAAGCATTAGCTAAAATTGATAATATATAAAAGTATATAACCATGAAAGAAATACCATTAATAGAAGAATATACAGAAGTAGTATTTACGAAATACGAACAACTATCCTACAAAGATAACGAAGAAACCTACGTTGAATTATATGTTGATGATAAATTGATTGGTGAAATTGAAGTCTGGAAAGATAGTGAAGAAGATAATAGAGAATATATCTGTATTAATTATACAATAGTATATTTAGACACACTTAAAAAAATATAATTATGGAAGAAATTGAAGACATGGAGAACCTAATTGATACGGTTATCTCACAGATACAAGATGATATTGCAAGTGGTGATTTAACTGCAATTGCAGAGTTATTAACATTCGTACCTAAAGAAAATCTTATAGGTTATTTACCAGAAAAGTTATAAATAATTTGGTATTGTCGTTTATTATATGTAACTTAGCATTCTAACCAATTAAAACCAATGACCATGACAATAAAAGAAATTAAAGAAGACTGTATTCAAATTGACTTAGCCAATGTATTACTAGGTGATGAATCAATAGGAACATATGTTGATGGTAAGTTCTTACCTTTCAAAGATGAGAATGATGTAAGATTATTTTATAGTAATATATCAATTAAAGAATTATTAGATATATTTTCACAATATAATGGTTTAAAGTGTTTGAAAAATGATGGAGAGTCACTTAGAGAACATGGTTATATTGTTGATATTGACTCACTTTT
>WLWG01003119.1_pt1 | contig 11627 bp, 6 predicted proteins | sample 6712871 | NCBI WGS metagenome assembly WLWG01 (sample SAMN12718693, study PRJNA515312) | sponge metagenome | isolation source: marine sponge | host: Mycale hentscheli | place: New Zealand: South Island, Marlborough, Capsize Point | collected 2003-05-01 | reverse complement strand
CGGATGATTTCACTTTGAACTTTGCTATGTAACCGTCTGATTCGTGCAATGAGTCAGAAGTAAACTCAAGGAATGGAGGTAATACCCACTCATAATTAAACAAACCATAGTCTAATAGTTCGCCGCCTTTGTATGACTCAACATTTGCTGTTCTAACAGCATTTACTGTCAAACCGTTGGCGGCATTATCTGGAGGGGCTGACATTATGAACGTCACAGTGCCTAGGTCTGCAATTACGTCAGGCGGTTCAGGTAAATCGCCCATATCAAAACCGTGGAACTCTTCTTGATTTAAGTCATAGAAGCCGTCAGCTGCGGTGAGGGTTCCCAAGTCCAGCGTAGGTTTGTGTTCAAAGTAGAAGGTTTCCCAATCACCAAGCACGCTAGATGAGAAACAGACGATTGGACCAGCACCAAATTCTTTATAACTTGGTTGCTGACTAGGTCGTGTTGGAAATATGTACTCTGCGACAACTGTGGTTGAGTTATGAGCAGTCAACGCCATCCGCTTGACACCACGGTGGTAGTCAATACGGAAGCCAACATTACCGTCGTATTCTCCACGGATTTCTACATCGTGGCTTGCTGGGATAATAAGATCAATGTCGTCACAGACGCGTGACATATGCAGCTTGAAGCAGCGTATATACTCAACGTTATTAGCCTTCCTATCCCACCACTTAGGGAATAAAAAGGTATCATCAATTGTTCCCACTTCATCAGTGGAATAAATTGAAGCTGTGTCTGCTGTATGCAGCCCTCGTACTTTTAATGCTGGCATTATATTGTTGAGATGCCTTCCTTTATATTGTATCTAACGAGTATTAAGCTTATTACTTAGGATAAGTCTTAAACATTACTGAAGCAGTTTCTGATTCACCGTTATCGTCATTTGTAACTGTAAGCTTGAGTTTTACACCATCAGGCAATCTTCCTGGTGGCTGGGTTACTGGACTGCCTCCATTAGTGTGGGTGTTGTTAATGATGTAAATCGTTGGGTTTAGTTCATCACTGGTAAATTGACCTGCTCTTCCAGCACTGGCACCGTTAAAATTAGCAAAGCCTGAGCCAATACCTGCTTCTAATTGCCACGAGAGTGTAATATTAGTCAAATATCCTGTATTACTCCAAACTGGATACACTTTAAATTCACCCTTCTTTTTGGCGTTCCCATCAGATGGCACTCCATTGATGGATACAGGGCTAATTGACTTACCTGGAACATCTACGAATTTGGTAGTTGATGTTGAACCATAACTGTTAGTGCTTGTCATTACGTGAGAATAGGAAGTATTGGGCCGATATGGGTAACGCCTAAAACTTATGGACCCACTCGACGAATTAACCGTTGTGCCTGCAATCTCACCGGTTGTGTGGTTTGACTGTGTGTAATTCAAAGTATAGAGACTTCCGTATGTACTAGTACTAGGACCAGTCAAGGAGTTCGTAGGAAGTGGCGGATCTTTTGTGGTAACAGGGGTTTGTCTAATTTGTTTAATTCCATCAGATCCAGTTGCTTCAAGGGTGAAATAGTATGTTCCAGGAGTACTAGAAGAGTAGCTTATAGTACCAGAGTGATTTCTACTAATTTCGTTTCCATCTTGAGCTTTTAACTTGACGACATTAGCGTTACTAACATTCCACTCCACTGTATACGTGTCGCCGTATTGAATAGTAGAAGGATTACACCTGAAGGTATCGATTGAAGCAGGACTTTGAGACAGCTGGGCGGCATTAGCAGGTTCGTATTTCATTTGACCGCTTCTTAAAGCAGTGGTTAAGTTATTCCAACTCTGATGTTTAGGTAGTATTAACTTATTAGTTCCTGTAAGTCCATTACACTCATAACCTAAGCGGAAGTCAACTATACGCGAATCAGCCACATAGCTTGAACTTGTAGCAGGAGATACTAAGTTAAAAATGACACCGTAAACAAACCAATCGGGACCTAGTGCCCTTACGTGATTTACAGAACTTGGTACATTTACCAATATTACTCGTGAACTGCCGTCTCTATTGGTTAAACCCGCAGCCCAAGTTTTTTCCTCATCTGTTTTCCAGTTCTTTAAGACAAGCGCAATGTGCTTGGGGTACCAAGCAGATGGAACATTTGTTTCCTTCGACAAGTACCAGCCGATTGACCTGAAAATAGGGCAAGGCATCCAAGGCCCAACGCCTCCAGATATTTTGTAGTTGAACTGGATATGGTCCCGAGAGTTAGGTGTATGTAAGCTAAAGCCGTAATCAAAGCTGCTTTCCTGTGGCCAAAAGGGGTCTGTTTTGTTTCTGACGTAATTGTAACTATTGGGATCTACATTTACATCAAAGTGGTGGTTGTCTCCTATATCCGCTCTAAAAGCAGCTGGATACTCTGACGGCTGACCACTATTTCTAAACCAAGATATAAGAGGAACACCGTAGTGAGCGTTCACGCTAGATGCGTAACTGTTAGCAGGGTAAGTTTTAAAACTTTTGTTAGACATATCAACTAATTTTAATGATAAAAGTATTCTGGTTTGTACTAAACCAAGCGTCTCCTGCTTTAGGATTGGAAGGGTTACCAGGTAAGATTTGGATGGGAGAAGCACCGGATGCTACATGGTCATCAACATATTTTTTGGTGGCAATATGAGTATCGTAGGTAATTCTGCCATTATAGAAAATACCATCAGCTTCACCTGGATAATGACTAACGTAAAATAGGTTTCTATTCATCACGTAATTTTTCAAATCATCACCGTCGTAGCCCGTACCTGTTTTACCTTCAATCTCAAACCCAGTAACACGGGTATTGTCAGGATAATTATTAGGGAAAACAACCTGGTACTGGTCCCACTTCATCCAATCAATAGCTCCTACCCCAATTGATCCTTCCAATGGTAGTACACTTACACGGCTTGAATTCGTTTCGTTTAACGATCCTTTTAAACTGACACCACTGTTCCAAGTGTAATCTGCTATTTCTGTAGCATCATCAATAGTGTCACCATTTTTCAATAAGAATGAACCAGTTCCATTTCCAGGATAAATCTCAACTTGATAAGTCTGGTCCAGCGCGAAATCAGCGATACCTGAGACGTACTCAACTTCAACAGACAGAGGAGCATTAGATGCATTAGTTACTTTGAATCTGATATTGTAATTATTGACTGGATCAAAAATTTCAATAATGTCACCTTCCAGCAGTTTCTTGGTAACGGCACCATATACATCTTTATTGCCAAAACTCATTTGAGTTATGAGTGATTCAGATGCTGTACTAACACCCATATGTCCATCAGTGGAAATTGGGTTATTGGCTACGTCTTCGAGGGTGTATCTATTAGCAACACCTTTCAGTCTGTCATCAACATAGCCTTTAGTTGCAGCATCAGTAGCAGCAACAGGTACTCCTACATCTTCTAGACGATGATCCTCAAAGTGAGGGTCACCTTCTGCATCGATAACAAAAGCAGTAGAAGAGAAGTTAATCTGTTGCTTCAGTAAATAGTCAGCACCTGCTTCCATCGTGCCAGGATCTGGAACGGCAGCTGTACCATTAGTAGCTTGATACAGAAGATGTAGATCTCTATAAGTAATCTTTTCTCCGCTGGCAACACCAACTAACCTGTCAAACTGGTAGATACGGCACAAAATGGTTGAACCATCTAAATTTCTACGGTGTAGCTCAAGGATTGAACCCGGGCAATCAAATGAGTTTGAACCATTCTGTATTCCATTGCCATAGCGATCATACCCGGAAACAACAATGGCACCAGGATTTTGGATAGTGGCTCCACCTGAGAAGACCATCTGTCCTCTAGGAACGCCAAGTAGAGGTACAGTTTGATTTGAGTTCAGTCTAAAGCTATGGAAAGCAGGAGAAGGAGAGGCTTTTAGAGCAAGTACACTAGCACCGTTTAGAGTTGCTGGCTGACTCTCTAAAACAAAGGTATCAGTATTGCTAATAAACCCAAAGGCATCAGCAGGGTTATAAACAACATTACCGTCAGAGTAGCTAACAACTGTTTGTGTAGCATCTACATCAATGATGGTAGCAGTACTATATTGCTGAAGCTCTCTTACTGTGTAGTTAACGATAAAGTAGTTAGCACCGTCGCTTTGACCGACAGTAAAGACTTCACCTGGAGCAAGGTCAGACCAATAATCATCCTCACCATCAAGGTTTGTACGGTTGAATGTAAGCTGCCTTACCTGTTTAAGTGGACCAACATCTGTTGAAAATTGTCCAGGGTTAACAGCAGAACCAATACCGGCAAAATGGAAGGGACCATGACGTTGAATAATTTCACCGTTCTCATCACCAGCAGTAGAAATCAGTTCTTTAATCTTTCCAACAGTGGCAATGTGGTCGTCTGCAGTCTGTTTACCGAAGTAGTTAATAGCATCGCCATCAGTACGGTTGGCGTAGCAGTAGAAAACATCTCTTTCAGTCCCGTCTGTATCTTGACCTCTAATAGCAAAGGTGCGGCGAGTGTTGGGCGCTCTAGAGATTTGGAAGTTAGCGTTTCCATCATTACCATTAGCAGCTCGTCTTATGGTAAGTGCATTCTCATCATTGACTTTTAAAATGCCAGGAGAAGTAAAATCAATCTGATCAACATTAAGTAGTTTCTTATTGTTGAATTCTACATCACGGTTAATCTTAAAGTACCCATAAGTACCATAAGCACGATATGTAAGATAACCAATGGTTTGGTTAGTGTTGTTCTGGAATTGAATTGTAGCAACTGCATCATTAGTACTGGGACGTTTACCTTTAAGCAACAGTGTCGCCGCGTGATCATCATCAGCAGTACGATTAATCTCAAGATCACCAGTCATTGTGTCGCCAGCTTTCTTGACATAATCGTCAAGGTCCACACCGACTTGGAACTCTTGGAAGAAGATATCAACGTTATGTCCTAGTTCTAAATCGTCACCTTCACCGGAAGCAATTTTGACAAGATACTTATCTCCGCTTACTGTTGGGGGATCATCTACCCGGTACTTACTGACGTGACTGTTATCAACATCAACAATCACCAAGCGGTCACCATCTTTCAATGAATTGAAGTCAGCTTCTAAACCAGCAATGTCGGTCTTGTGGAACTCAATGACTGTAATATCAGATGGCCTTAACTTGAGGTTACCACTGTTGTCCCTTGGGAACATATAGCCAGGAACCAACGAGCCGCTATTCCATACGGTATATTCGGCTTGTGATCCAACATCTAGGATTTTGTCAAACGCATCTTTTACTTCTGCTACAACTTGACCGTAAGGTACAGCATCAGTGTCTTGTATAGCATCACCTAAATTTGTAATCCGATTATTATCAAAGCCAACGTCCTTGAGGAAGGTCATTACTCCATCAGCACGAGCCTCAAACATATTAGGATCACTAGTACTATTTCGTCCAGTTAGGCGTAGACGGTTATAGGAAGTAAACCCACTAAGGTGAACTTCATAGCCACCTTCTTGACTAGCTACATCATTGTTATTCGAAAAGTTAATTGCAGTAATATACTCGCCATTAGGACGCTTGAAATCAATGTACTTTGTATTTAGATCATCAGTATCAAACTGGATCTTAGCGTCTTGCATGGTGAGATCACCCACCATTGTGTCACCAGCAATCTTTACATAAGGTGCTGAGATGTCAACAATAGTTTTGATGATTTGATCACCAGTAGCTTGACCTTGTGCTCTGATACGAATAAAGGTAATCTGAATAGATTCAGGTCCACCGTCAACAACATTAGTAATAGAACCAACAAGATGATCACTATTAGTTTGATTTGAGATTTCAATTTGACCACCAACAACAAAGTCAGTAGTATCAAACGATTGACCATCGTTATCTACTTTCTGAAGGTTGATAACTTGAACACCAGGTTCTTCATAGCTGGGAGTACTTCTACCTTCAAATTGCCAAGCACCAATAGGTAGGACAGTAGATGAGGCATCCCAAGTAAAATGACCTTCTTTATCCGTAGTAGCTGCGTCAATAGCATCCTCTACATTTTTCTTAGTAGCAACGTGCTTGTCGGCGGTATAATTACCTTCATAGAATACACCCTGGTCATTAACGGTAAAACCTTTCTTAGCGTTTCCAGCATAGATTGATTTATTACCACCATTGAATTTAAGATTTGGAATAAGAGTAAAATCAGAGTCGCCAACATAAGCTCTGGTATTACCGTTGAACTTTAATTGAAGGGAGCCATTTTGACCACTATCAATATTTAGAGCTTTAACAGTACCTTCCAGACCGTCGGCCCCAGCGCTGCGACCTCCTGTGACTGTAAGTGGTCCTTGCATTGAGTCGCCACCTTTTTTGTTGACGTAGCGTTCGTCAATCGTGTCAGGCTGCTGAAGATCGTCATCTAGGTCAGGCAGGAATTCGTCAATGGTTTCATCTACATAAAATTTATGTACGGCTTGATCGTCGTCTGTAATATCAATTGGTGCTGGGTTAAGTAGATCTCCGTTACTCATTATCAGAGGTCCGGACATAACGTCTCCAGACTTCTTCACATAATCACCAGTCGTCCCACTGTTAACAAGCACCCATTTTTGTGATGCTAACATCCACGAATATTCTGTACCAGTCTTTGGGTTTATGACACGATGACCGTTAGGTAATCCCCTAGTATCTGGAAAATCGAAAGCCATAACTTTTTTTACTTTTATCCTTACTTATTATTTTATCTATTTCAATCAGCGAAAGCATCAAGGGCTTCTATCAGTTGTAGCTTTAACTCTTCGAATGTAGTTGAGTCAGTAACAGCGTTACGTAAGCTAGTAGCAATATCGCTTCTCGTGGTATCTACGTATTGCTTTGTTGTTAAATCATCATCGTGTTGAGGTATTTTTGGTTGACCACTTTGTTCTGTATTACGTACAGGAACTTTAAACCTTACAGTGCCATCACTCTTAAGCTCGAACATTACCTCATCATGTGCCCCCCCTATCATCCTGAGGTTACCGTAAGGACTATGCGGAGGGTCAAAGACAAGGTCAATACCAGCACTATTGCTACCACCGTGCTCAATTACTACTTTGCTGTGCTGACCGTTTTCAACTGCTAATCTCAAGACTTCTGCGTCTTGTCCCATATTAGTGCTATCAAGAACCAGGGGTAAAGATCCCGATCCACCTCCAGCTACAGCGTCATCTACATACTTTTTATGTACCGCTTGTGCTGGATCAGTGCCAATAACACCAGGGTCTCCTAGAACAGGATCATCTGTTAGAAACAGTGGACCACTCATTGTGTCGCCTGTTTTAGAAACAAACAAGTCACTCATTGGTACTGGATCTACAAGCACCCACTTACCTGGATTTGACTGCCAAGAATATTCTGAAAACGTTTCTGTATTAGTTACTCGATAGCCATCAGGTAAACTACTGCTATCAGGAAAATCAAATGCCATTACTATAACTTGCTAAGGATTTCAGATAGCTCTACTTTAAACTCATCAAACGTGTTAGATAGAACGACAGACTGTCGCATACTCTCAAAGGCTTGTTGATATTTAGTCAAACGATCTTTTACATCTATTATATTTGAAACAACTAATCCGTCACTTGTGTTTTCAAGGAAGTCACCAAGTCTTAACTGATTGGCGTATACACCACCTTTAGTAACTGATAACTGTTTAATGCCATCATTCACGACTACTATTTCTTGCTTGCCAGTTGTATTGAATCCAAACTGACGTGGAGTATCCATAGTGCCTATTTCTAAGATTTCTTCTCCATGTGTTTGAAATTTTAGTGCTGAGCGACTATTGACTGCCGATGCTGAAAAATCAATACCGGCTTTCGAAATATCATTATGCTCAATAGATAATTGACCTTTAAATGTACCTCCACTCTTAAGTAAATAATTTTGCTGATTATTACTTAGTTCCTGTACTTTCTGATTAAAAGTAGCAGTTGTTACTCTGTTTGTAATCTCTGCGTCTTGGCTATTGTTATCTGTTTGAAGCTGACTGATCAATGCCAATACGGTTGTAGCATCTGCAGTATCTGCTTCAGCAAGTTCAGATAATGTGTAACTGTGGCTATTAATAATCGCTGTTAAGGCACTTACTGTATCAGTTACTGATGTGTTACTTAAATCTAAAGCTTGAAGCTGTGCTGCTTGTGATGTTAGTTGAGCACTATGACTTTCCTTCAGCTCACTAAGAGTGACGCTATCAGCAAGAGTTCTGCCTTCAATAGCTTCGAGTGTAGGCCGAAGTGTAACCAAAGGATCTAGGGCTTCCTTGAGACGCTGTTGAGCTAGCTCTAAATTAGTAAGCGTTAACAGCCTTTCATCTGTTTCATAGTTAAGCCGTTGTTCAATATTACGTAGAGCTAATGCTGTGTCGTATCCACTATGAATAGGCACCCACTGCTTTGTATTCCCGTCGTCATAATAAATAGACGTTGTTAAATCATTGGTATCAAACCATAGATTGCCTACTTCAGGGATTGCTGGAGGCAATAAGTCAATATGAATGTTATCAACTTTGCTAGTAGTAGCTTGATCTAAGTCCCATATAGAATCAAGCAACCAATTATTAAAGTGCTCTTGAGTTACCATTATTCGAGATAATGGATTGTCAATATTAATTGGTAATTTATCTACGTCAAATCCAAAGGAATACACCTCGTCTGGCGGTGAGCCAAATGGATACTGGTTTACGGCATACTCTAGTGGCAACGTTCCAGTTGTTTGAAGCTTTGCTCCTGAATCTTTATTTGCTATTAATACCCAATCAGTTCCGTCATTAACATACAGATCTCCGTGGTTAGGCTCGTACCAAAATTGACCAGGAGCTACATCTGAAGTTGGAGGGTTAAGGTCTGTGCGTATATAAGCTAATCCATCAGCTCCGTTTGTCTGCCACCACTCATCATCAGCTGCTACGAACAGACGTCCTTGTCTACTATCAAACCATAGAAGCCCATCGTCAGGCGGAATAATAATATTAAGATCACCAGTATTTGAATCAATTTCACTGCCTGGTGGAATTGGTTGAATAACTACTGGTGGAGGAGCAGCTTGTGCTGCTTCAAGATCTTGAAGAGCAGCAATGATGCCTGCAAAATTATGAGGGTATGCCTTAGGGGCATCACCTTCTACTGCAATAGCGTCTTGTAGAGCACCAATGATTCCGCCGTAGCTATGCTGCCGCCCAAAAGCAGGGTCAAATACAATGCCTACTTCAGGCTTCCATACTTTATTTCCTTTAGAGTTTTCAGTTGGTGCACTACTAATACTCACGATTTCGCTGTCAGCACTTTCATCTATTGTATCTAGTTAGAACTTACTGTTTAACACAACATATGCTAGCTCAACATCATCTAGATTTAAACCTTGAGCTAGTGCAAAGATAATTTCAATTGCTGTAATTCCACCACGTTTATATGATGCAGTAAATTTCTGATCAACCATATCCATTTCTTTGGTCAGCTTCTCCTCAAATGCTAAACGTGAGTCCAGTGTGGGATAAGTGCTGGGCTCTTTCGTTTTAATGCGCTCAATGAACATAGCAGCAATTGAATGCTTACACAACTTAAAACTCATCTTATGTTCTCTAGACTCCCAACTTTCGATGCGACCAGCAGCTTGCTGTGTGCCTATGCCTGTTAAGTCCTTTTGTCCCATTACTGTAGGCAATGGGTATCGACGCTGTCTGTTGATTCTGCGTGAATCATTATCTTCTGTCTCCTGTGGAGCACGCAAGATTGCCTGTGAATGATTCGGGCAGCTGCAGCTATATACAGTGGCTGGCTTTAGCGGCTGACCACTAGTAAAAATTTCATCCATCCAAGGATTGATATCTGTATCAATACGCATCCACGGCTCTTCCCCTGGTTCTCCTAATGGATGATAGTAATCGCCATTATATTCATCTACGTCTGTACGAGTAAAGCTCCAATCAGCAAATGATAAAGTAGCGTTACTGACGTTGGTATACATACTTAGTTCACCTTGAAATGGAACTGAGTTAATACGCACCTGATTCGTACCAGGCTCTTCAGCTATGCCTAGGATTGTGAAGGGTAGCACTGTGTATGAAACCGTTTCTATCTCACTTTCAACTACCTCTGCTGTCAAATACTGCTGACCAAAGAATCTTTGATATAAAGACTTGTCGTATGTATACTGACCGTTGATTTCAAGATCAGTAGCGCTCGTCGTTGCAAGCACATCGAGTGATGTGATGTCATACAGAGATGGCGGTAGATCTTCTGACTCAGGATCCAGAATTTCCATTGGCAGACCTGACAACTGATCTTTGATATTGACATTGAATGTATTTGTATCATCTACGAAGTCAGTTTCAGTTACTGCTTTGATATCCCTCTCTTTATAGAACGATCTGATGTAGACGACTTTACCAACGTACTGCTGCAGATTACTATCTAAGTCTGCCTTAGGGCACGTAAGTGTTACGGTGACGGGTGTCTCTGGTAACGACTTGCCTATATACAGGGCAGGATGATCGCTGTCATTTAAGACATAGTTCAGAGAAGCTTCTGTTGTACCGTCTGTGATCCGTTCTCCAATCATTTGTAGCAGCAAACGACTGTCTATACCAGGAGTACCTTGCACTAATATTTCACGACTGAGCTTCGCTTCTGGATATAACCTTTCATCATTTTTAATACTAGTTATAGTTCCAAGATCTACGCTTGATACTGTCTCCCGTTTCATTACATAGTGATTGTTGCTGTCAGCGCCTGTTGTCGCAAACTTATATCCAGTAAATATTACATCAACTTCGTAGTCTGTACCTTGATACAGCTTTGACTCAATACGAGCTTCTGTATATTCTTGCGTAAGAGGGTCGTATTCTTCTAACTTATACCAAGCAGCACGGTTGTAATACTCGTATCCTTTACGCCACTTTACCCAGTCACTATCTAAATCGTATTTCTCAATAACACTACGATGCACAGACGTTCCATAGCGCCTGTCTCTCGGGTAGTACCCAGCGGCTCCTACCCCTTTTCCTTTATTGACAGCCTTCGATGGTTTAAAAGCAAAAGACTTTGCGTTACCAAAACCGTTCTGCTTTTTAGGCATTAGTACCAGCCGCCTTGTGCTCCTAGTAGAGGACCATCATTTACGGTATTAGTATCTTGTCTGGCTGCCCAAACAGATTTACCTTTAGGCAGATAGAGCGCCCTGAACTGCTGCTCTGTGCCCGTCTGTGGCATTGGAGCAAGGATCTTAGGCATCTCTTCCCAACGTGTCACATTGCCTGCTGTAGTGGCTGATTTAAAGCTTCCAATAAAGATACCTTCATTAGGACGCAAGTAGTCAAATGCACTACTCATATACAGATTAATTGTGCTCTCGACTGTTCCACGAGAGATTGCATAGATGTCCTCAATGATGCATCCATCAGATTGAGAACCATCAACAAGCAGTAGTGCTGTGTTAGTGCCTGCAACATTGATTGAAGCAACAGCTGCTGTGTTCAAGTCAATCACGCTGTGCATTACGCGATCAACCAGAAGTGGTTGCTTGTTAGTAGAAGTAGCGGCCATGATTATTTACCTCGTTTGCCTGTACGTGTGTTCATTCCTTTGCCAGCAGCTTGTTCAGCGCTAGGCATTCCTTGCATCATTGGTGGGCCAGA
>WLWG01003117.1_pt1 | contig 11631 bp, 11 predicted proteins | sample 6712871 | NCBI WGS metagenome assembly WLWG01 (sample SAMN12718693, study PRJNA515312) | sponge metagenome | isolation source: marine sponge | host: Mycale hentscheli | place: New Zealand: South Island, Marlborough, Capsize Point | collected 2003-05-01 | reverse complement strand
TTCTATCATTTTCAACCATAATAGACCTTCCTTTCATTGCCTCTACTTTTGGATTGTTTCTTTTTTTCATACTACTCTGTTTCTACTGATTGTTTTAGGTTATAGATTTTTGAAATATCTGTATTATAAGTTTCTTCATTATAAGACATTCTAAGTAACTTATCTTTAGCACTTAGTAATTTACCTTTTAATTCGACATCACTTTCATTTAATTTAGAGTCGATTGTATCAATACATTCTCTTACTAATTCACCATATAAGTTTTTCTTATCTTCTTCACTACCATTAAGAATTGATTTTAAAATTCTTTTTTCTCCCTCAGAGATATCTTCATACTTTGTATTAAATCTATTAACAACCATTTTAGAAACTACAGATGGTGGTAAATCAATCTTTTCAGTTAATTCACTCTCATCAATCCTTTGAGTTGTCATATGGTTTCTTAAAACATTAATTGATTCAGTAATAGAATCTAAAGTCTCAGCTTTCTTATCGGTAAAAATTAAGTTAGTGATATTATCATGCAATTCCTTACCTTCATAATCTCCACCACCTTCGAATGAAATCATACCAGCCAATTTAGAATTAGACTCAACGATTTGTTTTCTACTATAATTTGATAAAAGAGAAATATTCTCTTTAATGTAGTCTTTAGCATCTGACTTATCCTTAAAGTACTTGTTTTCAATATTATCAAAAATGTGATATTGTGTTTTTAAAATCTCATTTTCTTTTAACATTTTGATATACTTACCAAAAGTCTTTTTACCTGTATCATTTTTCTTAATTACTGATTCAGTTAATATTTCGTTAAATCTATTTTTTAATTCACCAAAGTTTTTCATGTTGTATTTTCTATATAAATATTATGTTTAACTAAAAAAGTTATTCTTCAGTTAAATCATCTATACTTTTAGCCATTCTTTCTAAATCTTCTGTAAGAGAATTCTTACTTGTCTCAATATTACTAACTGACACAACTTTCTTTTTGTCTAAACTTTCTAATAGTCTTTTAGTATAGTTATTCGAATATTTTTTCATTTTATTCTCGTATCTTCTGTTTTGTATTTCTTGTTCCACAAGTAATTTATCTACGTCTTTTTTAATACTCTCTACTGGTGCTTCAGCTGCTGGTTCTTCTCCACCTAGATCACCACCTAGATCATCACCACCTAGGTCATCACCTAGATCATCACCACCTAAATCTTCACCACCGATGTCACCTCCGAAGCCTCCTCCGCCTCCGAAAGAACCTCCACCACCGAAGTCATCACCACCAGTGTCTCCACCTTCTGCAGATTCTCCTTCAGCACCTTCTGTTCCACCAAACTCACCATATAAACTATCCACTCTATCAAAGATTCCAGTTTTCTTAATGATATTTGCTGTTTGTTCCATTTCAGCTGCCGCAGCTTTTTCAAGCCTTTGTTGTTCTAAATCTAATCTAATATCTTCTTCAGACATACCTAAGATTTCTCTTTTTGCTCTTGTCATAGACATCGCACCGAAACCATTACCAGAATCTGCAACACTATCTCTATAGACTTGTATCTTCTGAGATAATTGTTCCGTTCTTAACATATCTGCTTGTGTAGATGGGTTGTTAAGTGTAATTGTGAAGTTATCTAATTAATCTTCTAAACCTAAAACATATAAATGAATGATAGCAATCTTATTCAATTCTTGAATCATTGCTTGTTGTACTCTATTAATTGTTCTAGTAAATCTAATATCTTGTAATGCTAAGTTTTTACCATCACCATTAGCTTCTTCAAAACCTAAGAATGGTTTAGGAACTCTAAGTGCTGTGAATAATTTCTTTTGTAAAAACTCAATGTCAGCAATCTCTGAAAGGTTAGTAGCACCTGGTAAAGTTTCTATTGGGCTAGGTGCCCCTTGATCTCTTACAGGAATAAAATAATCTTGATCCTGTGCCATTTGATTATACTTAGTATCAATCTGTCCTGTTTGTTGATCAATGACTGGACTTTTCTTAAAGTTGTTAGCCATTTTCTGTACATATGCCGGTACATCTTGTTCATCTATATCACCAACAAAGATTTTAAATATTCTTCTCTCTGGAGCTCTTGTAACCCTATAGATTAACATTGCATCTTCAGATAATAATAGTTGTTTCCATATTCTTCTAGCTTTTTCTAAAACTGAAGTACCATATGGTAATCTCCTGTCATCACCTAACAATCTAAAGTGAGCAATTTGCCAAGCATTAAACTCTATATCTTTATTCTTCCAATAGAAAGTAACTCTACTTTCATCATTATCTGCGTCTCTATCGTTACCATTAATATTACCATAAGTAGAAGTCTTACTTAGAAAGTTACCTTCTCTTCTTTCAATTTCAATATTAGGTAGTTGTTTAACATCTTTAACACCATTTTCAGGGTCAACATCTAAGAATACCATATTATCACCATACTTACATGTGTTTCTTGTCCACATAGGTAATGTTGTATGGATATCTAATTTATTAAAGAATAAATCTTGTAATATCCTTCTTACTCTCTTACTTTCAGAAAAAATATTTAATATTCTACCATCACCATTTTGTGTGGTAGATTCTTCCATAAAAATATCTAAAGCCGCAGCAATCTCTGGAAAAAATTCCATACCTTCGAAATCAGAATATGAAGCCAATCTTGTTGTTTCATAAAATACTGATTGTTGGTAGATTTCATTATCTACTCTGTGCCACATATTGGCAAGGTATTTTGCTTGTTGAGCTTCTAACTTTTTATAATTGTATTCTTCCTTAGATTTTGTTTTTAGGACTTCATTATCCCCTAAAGAATATCTAGACTTTGATTCTTCCTTTTTTTTCTCAGGACCGAATAAACTCTCTAACTGTTGAAATATTGTAAATTTTTGTGCCATCTTTTTATAAACTATAGTTTTTCACTATTATAATAAATATCTAAAAAAACTAAATGGTGTTATTTAACATATCCACACTCAACATAAGCTAAATGTTCTGTTGCAGATAAACTTTCATATACATAAAGCACTACATTATCAACACCATGTGAAAATGGTACCGCATTACAAAAGTTTTTATATTCTTTTCCCTTTTTTCTTTTTGCTCTTCTTACGTCAATGTCTTTTGGTAAACCATCTGTGGGACTCCATCTATATTGAAATCCTCCGTATGAAGCTTTATTCCCTAAAAATTGTTTCTTTGTCATAGTTTTTTTATTTTCTAATTCCGAATAACCAGTTGTAGTCTCCGTTATCATTATTGTTATTACCACCTTGTCTTAATTGTGGTTGATTATATGTTGGTGTATTGGTAGCAGGTGTTGGGTTAGTATTTCTTTTTATAGTTTCATCACTACCATTAGTGATATTCAACCAACTATCCAACATAGCTTTTGTATGTTTCTTTGATTCTTCTAATTTCTTAAAAGATGTTTGTACCACAAATATCGCCATAGCATAAGCCATAATAATATCATCATGATATCCCGGCATATGATCAGGTCTGTTATTCTTATATACAAATGTCCTTAATTCTTCAATCATTCTTTGTGAACGAATAATTGTTTTATTTTCTCTAATGTGTTCCTCTAATTCAGATATCATTTGTAATCTGGTATTACCAACATTAAAACCAGGAACTTTATCACCTTCTTTATATTTCGATCTTGCGTATTTTTGACTTAATTTTCTACTTTTAGGGTCATCATAATGTAGATACTTATAATCCATTTCCATAAGTTTAAGGACTGTTGCTACACCCATACCACCAGTGATATCTACAATGGTATAGGCACTATACATATTACCATACTTATATACTACTTCCGCTAACATATCTGGTGGGATCTTTGCTTGAAACTCCGCAACTTGTTCTAAGTTTTCAAAATCTAAGATTACAATAGTGGAACTATCTTTACCATCCCCTCTACTGACATCACAACCTAATATGTATTTATGTCCTTCTTCTGGTTTCTTCCATATCCACATAGACCTCTCCAATTCAGACATAACTTCAGGTTCTAATACATTATTGTTTTCATGGTACGATACATATTCATCATCAACAACATTACCACCAGAACCGATAAATGATACATCCAATTCCTGCGCAATCTTCTTAGGGTCACCCATATCAGCAGCCATTTCTTCATACCAAGGAGATGTAGGTTTCCACCCATCATTTAACATTACCTCATAATCCTCAATGGATGATTCTGTTGTTTCATATGTTTTACCTGAATATTCCCATCTAAGTTTTGTTCTACCAACAGTATCACAAACTATTTCTTCATCTTCACCTTTTAACCACCTAAGTCCTCTATTATATCTAATATCTTGATGCCACTTCATCTCAACAATATTGAAATTGTTGTCTTTTGATTTTGCACCATTATAAGTTTTATAATATAAAGGATCCATTCCATTAGGTGTGGATATAAGAGATATTCTACCACCAGTACCTAATGAAGCAAGTGCTGCACCAAATACGTCCGCACCATTGTCTATAAAGGCAGCCTCATCCATTACTAAGAATGTAGGTGTGAAACCCCTTAAAGCATCTTTTGATGTTGCCAGTGCTCTAATCTCACATCTTGTAGATTTTAGTTTTAGATGTCCTTTGGAATCTGTTTCCAAATAACTTTCTTCCAAATCATCAATACCCCAAACCCAATAAGGTATTTGATCTAAGAAATCTTTTACTTTTTTTAAGAACTCTTGTGCCAATGTTTGTTTGTTGGCTAGTATCAATACTTTATGTGGATTTTCAGGGTCACCAAAGGCGCATTTCGCAGCGATATATGCCGCTGTAGTTGTCGATACACCCGCCTGACGAGGTTTGGTTACAATATTACGATTATGTTTTTCGTATGACTTAATGATTTGTTTTTGTTTATAAAACAACTTAAAAGGTACCATACCTTTTTGCGTTAAGTCAAATGTTTTAAAAAATGTCTCAATAGCAAAAATGGGGTTACCTAAACACTTAGCAAAAACCTGTAACTGCTCATTTTTATTCATACTTATTTTATTAATAAATACTTACAATAAAGTAAATTAAAAATAACCACCTATATTGTCATTGAAATCTCTTTTTACATTACTACTATCAGGATAAAAATAATCTAAGTTAGAACTAAAATCTAACATATCACTACTGGAAAAGTGATTCTTGAACGTATCTTCTAACATACTAATAAATGAAAAATATTCATCTAGAGGATTATCTCCAGACTCTTCTATATGTTCATTGATTAACTCATCATATTTATCAGTTATATCAAAAGTTAAAGTGTTAGATTTTTCTCCAGTCCATTCTCCTTCTGAACCTAAATAACCTACTATTTCATCTTTAGCTTCTCGCCATAATTCACCTTCAGCTGCACTATTATAGGCACTATTATAGGCGTTTGTTAAGCCATTTGCGATATCTGAATCAAGTAATTCACTTTCTGATAGTAAAATACCTAAATTATAACTATCGGTAATTGCCTTCAATCTATCATCTATTACTAAATCTCCATTTTCATTTAATAAATTCTCAAACTCCTCTCTATGTTCTAAACCAGAGATTGATTCTCCTTTATGTTTCTCAATTATTGTTTCAATAACATACTTAACATTCTCATTTGATAAATTACTTACAACATCTGTTATTGGGTAATCATAATAGTCATACAACTCAAACCAATCTTCACTTAAAACCTGTTCTGCAACCCCTTCATTTCTAAATAGAGGTGCAAAATCTACCCAATGATCAACTGAAAATAATATTCTTCCATCTTCAGTTTTTTTAATATCTCTAAAACTATCTCTATCTAATACATACTCATCGTAATAACCACTAGCTTTTAATAGTCCCATAACGTCATTAGATTTATATGTAAAATCACTTAAAGACATAATTTCATGTGGATCTACATCATCTTGTATTAAATAATATAACAATGTAAATGCCCCTAAAGTATAAGGTATCCCATAGTTTTCTACCATCTCATCAATTATCTCACTATAATGATGTGTGGAATAGTAAGAATCACTTTCTTCATTTTCCTTATCTTTTATAAAATCTAATAAATGCGGAAATAATCTATGAGACTTTATTTTCTCATATGAAGATATTTTTTCATTTTCTTCCTTAATTAATTTTAATTGTCTTTCAGATAACCTTACTCTCATACCTTATAAATATAAAAACCCCGATAAAAGTATCGAGGTTTTATTAAAATTGTATTTTATTTATTCGTTTTTTTTAAGCAAATAAGTCAGATATGTCGATATCATCGATATCATCATCTTCATCATCACCAAACCCATAATCTGACATTGCTTGTTTAGATTCTTTGTCTTTGATGTCTTTTTGGATGTCATTTGCTAAATCAGTTAACATTTGTTTTCCTTTATTACTTCCAGAAAGTAATTCTCTCATAAATACATGAAATTCACCTACTGGCATCTGAGCAATTTCATAATATAAGAAATGCTTGATTTCATAAGCGTCACCATCAATAGCATCAATAAACTTTTCCCATATACCTGGACCTAATCTCATATCCCAAATTTCAGACTCTAAGAAATCTGCTTTATCAATTACATATTGAGCTTCTCTTTCATCTTCTGGTAACCCATGTGCAGCTAATAATTCCATAGAACCTTTAATCAACTCATTTAATAATACTGGAAAAATCCATGCTTCAGCAACAATCTTTGGTTTATCACCACTAAGGTCTAGATATTCTCTACCACCTTTCATACCACCTTCACCACCACCGGATCCACCAGCCATATTAGGTATCATCCAGTAAGTTAAATCAGTCATAGACATTAATTTACCATATAAACCGATTAATCTAGGGTCAATACTCGATAACTCCTCTTCCACCATATGAAACATATAATGTCCTTTCTTAGCAGCACCTTGCATAATCGCATTTAACATTCTTCTTTTTTGAACTTCAGATTTTAAACGATCATGATCCTCTTCACTTTCAATTTCTGGCATCTCTGGATCTTCTTTAGGTTTTTGTTGCATACCCTCATCAGATACAGATATTTGTGATTGAACTAATTTAGCCTCCATATCAACTTGATCTTCAGGAATATCGAATTCTTCTCTTACCAAATCAATTGCTAATTGTTCTAATTGTTCAGTATGATCTTTCTCAATCATCATCACTTGTCTAAGTAATTGCATAACCTCCATAGCCATTCTAGGGTCTACAACCTCTACACCCCAATATCTTTTTACTTTAGTAACTAAGTCTTTAAATCTCTTAGATGCCAATTTTTCAGAATAATGTTGTTCAGTACCTGTACTAGGTAAAGATTTATTTCCACCTAAATGGTGAGAATCATCTCTCAAATCTTTCTCAATATGTGGATGCATTTTTTCTGGATGCTGAGGATCGTATTCGATACCCTCTACCAATCTTTTTGCTTCACTATCTACTTCGTGAGTTTCTTTTAAGATTTGGTGTGTAATTTTTTTAATGTCTATTCTACTCATAATATTATTTATATTTTTATCTTATGTTAATAAATACTCGTAAAGCTTCATTTGCTGCCCTTTCAAAATATCTTTGTATGTTACCATCCGAATAATTATCACTATTTTCAGCTTTCCTAAGTGCAACCCTAATAAGCGTATCCCTAACTTGTTGTTTTTTATCTATTAATAAGTTAATGATGTTTATCTCTTCTTCGTCTTCTAACGAATTAATATCTTTTCTTTGACCATATAACCACCTTTCCATATCTTCTTTAGTCCAGTTAAGTAATGGTGATGCACCAAACATATTAATCAAACCACTTTTTCTAAGTGTCTCTAAATATTTAAAGATAAACTTTAAATCCATACCAGTAAATCCTTCAGGAACTTCTAAATTTTCATATTGCTCTTTAATCATATCCTTTTTAATTACTTTCTTAACAACTTTTTTAGGGTTTTTAATGTATTCCATCAAACTCTTCTTAGTCATCCTAGGTTTTTCCTTTTCTTTGATTAAAGATACTAATTTACTTTCACTTAATGAAGTATCACCATACTTTTCTTTCATATCTTTTATTAAAGTATCATATAAAATTTTACCATCTTCTTTAGATAAACCTCTTCTTCTAATAGTATTCATTACTGCACTATGTATAATATCTTCTTGTGATTTGACTTGTACAGAAGATCTAAGATTTAATCCACTTGTTTGTGCATCTACTTCATAATCTTTACTATAGTAACCTAATTCTGTTTCATCTTCATCATCTTCTTCACTAGGTAATTTACCTTCTAAGTCTTGTTCCCCATGTCTAATTTCATGTCTAACATATTCAATTAAATAATAATATAAGTGATTGTAACTTCTAGGTTCTTTATTTGGATTTAACTCTATTAATATTTCTATCACATCCTCATCCGGAACGTAATATGTATCAACATTAAATTCCTCTTTAATGTTTTCGTTTCTAGATATTGTAAGTTCTACTGATAATGATAAGTCTAGTTCATCATATGTTTCACCTTCTAATGGTAGATAATATTCTTTTTTACCTTTTACACCTTGTGTTCTGTTAATAATGTTTATAATATCATTAACAATGTTAAATGTCATATCTTGATACTCAATACTTTCTTTAACTACCTTTTCTGGTAATTTATCAAAATTAGTGTCATCAGAGAACTCTTTAGCCATTTTACACCATTTCTTTTGTTCTTTGGTTTTACCCTCACCACATTTGGCATAGAAATACTTTTGTTGCTTTTTTGAAGCAAACTTTTCATTTAACTGATCATCATCTAACATTAAAGCTCTCTTACCCATAACTAATACTATTTCATCATAGGGACATCATCCCAACTATCTATATCTTTTTCTTCTTCGAAAATATCTTCATCTAATAAATCATCAGATTCGCTAGTAACTACCATACCACCATCTTCGGTTGGTGTAACCGTACCATCTTTTACATCAATACCAACACCCTTTTGTTTAGCCTGATCAACATCTGACTTAGTATATGTTGTCTTTGTAATATTCTCTTCAGTTGCTTCATCTAAAGGGAATTCTGGTTTGATATAGTCAAACATTTTATCACCATAAATATCATACAATTTTTGTACAATTGATTTAGGGTTTTTTCTCATATATCTTAATACCACCGGTGGTACATCTTCACTATAAGAACCAAAAACATCTTTAAGTTGTCTTTCTCTAGGGTTTGATTTAAAATCTCTTCTAGGTGTCGCATCCTTCATTTCAAATTGTTCATTTATTGTTTTGTTAACAATTCTATTTAGTTGACTTTCTGTAATTTTAACTATTTTTTTCATACATTTAACATTTGATTATCGTAATTAAGGACTAAATCCTTTTCATATAATTTATCCTCAACCGATTGTTTCTCTTCACCGAAAGAAAAGTGTAATCTACTATCTGGATATTCGTCATAACCTTCCATATTTTCCCAAGCCATTGCAATAACACCATCTACAGCATCCCACATAGCAAAGGAATCAGATTCTTGAACTAAATCTAACCTTAATTCACAAACTAATGAACCTGTCTCTTTAATAAAATCTTCTGGTGCCATTGGGTTACCTGATGATGGATAACTATCCCATCCCTCACCATCAATATCCTCTAGGTTTGCATCAGAAAAGAGGAACTCATAAATGTAGTTCCCCTTCCAATTTTTTCCAATCTTATTTATAAAGACTAATCTCATTTTTATTTATAAAATCCTTTTCTTCTAAACGATCTTTTTGGTTTTGACATATTATCACCTTCTCTTACCGCCTTTGGATTAGGTCTTGTTTTTGGTTTTGTCCAAGGTCCTCTCTTTGGTGGTGTTTTTGGTTTAATAATTGGATCTTTAGTTCCTGGTTTTGAAGGTGCAATTCCCGGTTCATTAAAAAATTCGATATCTAAATCAATATCTAAATCTTCACCATCACCATAAACACCATCAATTTTTGATGGGATTCCATCACCATCAATATCAAAATCTGCAGATACTGAATCTAAAACATCAATACCATATCCATCATCTTCCATCATATCTTCTTCATTCATTCCTAATTCTAAAACTCCATCACCATCATCATCCATATCAATATCTGAAGGGATATCATCACCATCTCTATCGAATGGTCCATATTCACCATCAGCATTTAACATCATAAAATCATCTGATACATCACCACCATCAAATTCATTTGCTAAGTGGTAACCTAATTCATCACAATGGTTACATCCTGAACCCATACACTCTGGGCAATCTACATACATAGATGACATTTCCATATCGAAATCTTCATCCATAATTTTATATGCATCTACATCATATTTTCCTGGTGAACTATGACCCATATGATGCTCTTCAATAGATTCTTTTAAAATCTTCTTAGTTAAAGATTCAACTAATTGTGATTTTTTATAAACAACCGATTCCTCAGTAACTTCCATTTCTACTTCTTCTTCTGCTGGTTCTTCTTCCATTGATGGTTCTTCCATATCTAATTCACCTGCGTCTGAAGCTTCAGCGTCATCTTCATCATCTTCACCTTCTAATTTAGAAATAATATCTTCGATGTCCTCATCAGAGAATTGATCTAAATGTAAAGCTGAGATAATAGAGTTGATAACATACTTCTCTAATTCAGCATCTGGCTCATCTAATTCTCTAATAGCTTGTCCAATTTTACCAGTTAGTTTTTGGATTTTCTTTGTAGAATCTTCTTCATCATCTCCTTCATCATCCATAGCTGGTTCTTCCATATCCATAGAAGGTTCTTCCATATCTAATTCTTCACCACCAAAATCATCAACCTCATCTTCTACAGGTTCTTCCATTGCTGGTTCAGCAGGTGCTGGTGCATCTACTTTAAGAACTGATTTTTGTTCTTCTATTTCTTTTTCTTCATCTAATTTAGATTCAGCCTCTTCTACTTTGTATGTTTTACCATCAACCTCAAACTCATCTTTACCTTCTTCTTTAGCTTTCGCTAAAGCCCCAGTAAATTCGTTACCTTCTTCGATTTCTGCTTCTTCAACTGACTCTTCCTCAACAACAAATCCAAATCCAGCGGCAGCAATACCATCAGATTCTAAAATGTTATTATGGGTATTAATACCTAAACTTTCGTTTAACATATCAAACTTTAAGTTTAATTGTTTAGTTGCAGCGGCGTAAGAACTATAAGATTCTAAGAACTTATTCTGTAACCCACCGATATAATCGAAATCTTCAGCAACAATTGTCCCAGAAGTTTTATTAGTTGTCTTAATAAAGTATTTGTGGTTCTCTCTTACGATACCATAAATAACATTGTTAGGTCCTTTCTTAATTAACTCTAACTCAGACAAAGAAGTGCTCTCATTAAGTGGTTGCATTTTCCCCATTAATTCTCTTACTCTGTTTAACTGATCGTTACCTTTTAACGATTTTGGATTTACGTTTTTTCTCATTTTATAATTTTTAGATCTTATGTTCTTATAATATTACCTGTTTTGATGTCTACATATTGATAAGTATCACCACTTATTTTTCCTGTTTTATGTAATACCGGTTTAGGGTTACCTAATAATAAAAAACCACTAGCTAATGTCGTTCCAGTTTCTTTAACAATTAAAGGTATTGATTGCCCTG
>WLWG01003116.1_pt1 | contig 11633 bp, 5 predicted proteins | sample 6712871 | NCBI WGS metagenome assembly WLWG01 (sample SAMN12718693, study PRJNA515312) | sponge metagenome | isolation source: marine sponge | host: Mycale hentscheli | place: New Zealand: South Island, Marlborough, Capsize Point | collected 2003-05-01 | reverse complement strand
CTATGTGGCTATGGATGACAAACAGTAAGACTGCGATTCCAGCTGTAGTGGTTAGTGATAAATCTTATCAAGACACAGACAGAAGTGATGCATTGCAACTCTTAGTAGATTTTACAACTGATTTTGCAGAGGACATGGGTTATAAATACGCATTTGCTTGGGCAAAAAAAGGTGTGTTATTAGATAAATATAAACAAGCGGAGTATTATTGCGATGAAACTCCGTCTTACGAATTAATAATGAAATACTAATGGGAAGTATAGTTAAAGGAGTTGGATCATTATTTGGTGGTCGAGCTAGAAGAAGAGAAGAATCAGCTGCACGAACAGAATTTGAAGGCGCTAAACAAGGATTAAAAGATTTTGAATTTGGAGATTTTTATGGAGATCTTCAAGCTAGAGAATTAGGTGCTGCTCAACAAGGACAGTTATCTCAAGCTCAAGGAGGTACTTTAGGCCAAGCAGGCCAAGCGGCTCTTGTTGAAAGAGGTCCAGCCGTTCAAGCTCAGTTAGCTAATTTAGCAGACGCTCAAGGATATCAAGGTCAAGGTTATACAGCTGGATCTACTAGCGTTGGTCAACTAGCAAGAGGTGCTGATACTGGTCTTACAAATACAATGAATAATTTACAAGTATCTACAGCTGGAGCAGAACTAGCGGCACAAGAAGCTGATCAATCATTAGCTGCATCTCAAGATTTAGCAGCTCAAGCAGGTACTGGTGCCGGTGGAGCTACTGCATTAGCTGCTGCTGCAGCAAAGTCTAAAGCAGGTATATCAGCAGATATAGATAGACAAGTTAAATCTAACGAACAAATGAGAGCTGCCGCTGAAAGTCAATTACAACAAAGTCAATTAGCTCAAGGTAATTTGGCATCACAATTTGATTTAGGCCAACAACAGTTTAATGTTGGTGCTGCAAACGATGCTTCACGATTTGGCGCTCAAGCTCAAAATGATGCGGCAAGGTTTAGTGCTCAAGCACAAAATCAATTTTCTTTATCTGAATTTCAAGCTGAAAATCAAATGAACCAATTTAATGCAGCTGCACAAAATCAAGTTGCTAGAGATAATTTTAATGCTGCTAATGCAACTAATCAGTTTAACGTTGGTGCTCAAAATCAATTTTTACAAAGTCAATTTGGTGCTGACAATGCTTTTTCTATGGCTAACATGGAAGCTGCAAATAAAATGTCACAGTTTAATGCAGCTGAAGCTAATCAACAAGAAAGATCTAATCAATCACAGTTAAATTCGTTTATGATAAATCAAGCGGCAGGTCAAGCTGATAGAGCTGAAAGCCAATATGCTCAACAGATGGATCAATTTAACATTGGATCACAAAGATATGGTCAAGCTCAACAAGCTAGAGCGCAAGCTACTGGTGATTTGTTAGGTGGTATTGGAGGAGTTTTAAGTGCTGCAGCTGGTCCAGCTGGAATGCTTAAAGGAATTATGGGAGGATAATTAATAAATTAATATTATGGCAATAAGATCACAATTAGATTTAAGAGCGGTTCAAAACGCTTACGGTAATCACATGCAAAATGCTTTATCAAAAGCTGGAGATGATATTGATTTAGACATTGAAAAAACTAGAAAACTTCAAGAGGTAGCTGAAACAAAAGCAAGAAGAGAGTTACAGACAGGTATATTAAAATCTCAACAATTAAAGGGATTAGTAGTTCCTTCAGAAACAGAATTTGAAAGTCTTAATTTATATGCTCAAGATATGAGCAGACAGCTTGTAGATCAATACAGCACTTTAGTATCTTCATTAGAAAAAAATGAAATAGATTCAAATCAATTTGCTCAACAAGCTTCTATTATACAAATGCAAGTTCCTCAAATTAAAAATTTTGTAAGTGGACTTGAAGAAAGAGCATCCGCATGGAGTGCTGGATTAAAAGGCAATACACTAAGCCTAGCTAACCCACCTGAAAATGAATCTTTTTTTGCAGCTATAGCACAAAACAGAGGTGTTTTTGGTATGGACGAAAATGGAGTTTTAGTTTATCAAGGTAAAACAGAAGCTGGAGAAGATTTTAGTTTTCCAGCAAATAAACTTCAAGATATACCAGTTCCTATAAAAAAAGTAGAAAGTTTTGTTGAAATGAGCGATCCATTAGTTGACGCTTTATTAAAACCAAAAGCTTATTTTAATGAAATAACAGGAAAAGAAGAGCTAAGAACAGTTGACAAACAATCTAAAGATTATGAGCGTGCTGTTAGGCAAGCTTTTGATGCATTCTTAGGAGCTGATGATGATACCGCTAACTCTAAGCTTAGATCATTAGCAGCAGATCACGTAGGGATGACTAGAGATCAAATTAAAGATGCTATCAATGATACAAATTATGAAGGTCCTAGTGGTGAAACATTTGCAAATAGATTAGAGTATGAAATGGAAAAACATTTTGTACAAACTGTAGATGAAAATTACGAAGCTACTAAATATAAAAACTGGAAGCAAGCTCAAGAAGATTTACAGATGCAAAAAATGTATCAACAAAGTCAATTAGCAAGAGAAGCAGCGTGGCAAGGTAAAACACAAACAGAAAGAGCACAGTATCAAACAGCTAGATACATGAAAGATTTATCTTCTCCAACGGAAGATTTAAACTCTTGGGTATCTGGAGCTGGAGCTAGTGTTTTAAGAACTTTTGAAAAAGACACAAAGGATCCAGATAGTGGAGTACAAATACCCGCTGGTTCTATAGTTATAAAGGACAGAGGTGGTAAAAACTTATTGATTACAGCTGAAATAGCTCAAGATCCTAATAAGTTAGCTAGCTTTTTATCAACAAGGTTATATTCTCTACCGCCTTACATGCAATCATTTAATTATAAATCAACAACACCTAAAGATATAAGTCCAATAAAAAAAATTACTAATTTTTTAACTGGTAAAAAATAATCCTTTATGGAAGAAGAATTCGAATTTATTACTCTTGATAATTATCAATCATTTACTCCTGAAGAGGAAGAACAAGAATTAGATGAGTTTGGTAATCCAATTATAGATCCTGTAGATTTATTTAGTCAAGGAAGAAGAAATTTAGATGAAACAGTTGAAGAAAGAGAAGCTAGACAAGAAGCTGAATTAGCTGCTAAAAGAGAAGAAACTAATAGAGATCGTTACATGTATAACGATAATGGTCAAGTTGTTTTAGATGAAAATACTGGTCAACCTGCTTTAAGAGACTTAAGTTCTTTTGAAAAAATGGCAAATAGTTTTGGAAATATGGTTGATCAAATACAACAGGCTATTCCAAATGCATCTTTAGGTATAAATAGTTTAGTTAGAAAAGTTCTTGGAGATGAAACTATAGATAATTTTTTAGCAAACGAAAATGTTCCACAATTTTTTAAAGATTTTGGTACTATGACAGCTGAAGAAGCTGATGAAGCTATACAACAGCAACAACTACAAGAGGCAGAAATGCAAGAAACAGGTAGTATAACAGAAGGATTAAAAAATTTTGATGTAGGTGAATTAGCTGCTGGTATTGTTAATGGATTTACATCAATAGGTTCTACTGCTTTTACAAGTGCTTTATCTGGAGGAACTTCTTTAATACCTGAAATGATAGGTAGATCTTACGTTGACTATAACAAAGCTTTGGCTGAAAAAGAAGGTAAGTCTTTAAATCAATATATAGAAGAAACAGATGGTGGTGAAAACACTTGGACCTCTATTGCTGTTGGTGTAGGAGGTGGTTTATTAGAAAGAGCTGGACTTAAAGGCGCTGGCAAAATGATGATAAATGGACTTGTTAAATCTGGAATGAATAAAACTTTTGCAAATGTTTTATTGTCTGGAAATAAAGAAGGATTAACTGAGTGGGTACAAACAGGACTAGAAGCTGTTAACGTGGCTGAAGCAAAAGGCGAAGACAAGTTAGAGGCAATGCAAGACGTTATGTTTTCACAAGAAGGTTTAGAATCTTATTTACAAGGTTTTGCAGGTGGTGGATTAATGAGAGGCGGACCAAAATTTGACAATAAAGAACAAAATCTTAAATTTAAAAAAGCTACAGCAGCTTTACGCGGACCAGCTGAAACAGTATTACAAAATCAAGCTTTAGAAAGTATAGCTGAATTAAGAAAAACTTTAGCTACAACAACAGATCCACAAGTTAAAGAAGAAATAAGAAAAGGCATAGCTATACAAGAGGCTAAAGTTATTGATATTACTTTAAAAGCTCAAGCTAAAGCAGAAAAATTAACAGACAAAGAAATTGACCAAGTTGCTGCCATACAAGACGAAGTAGACGCTATAAGCAATGGGGTTACAGAACTAGATCAAAAACTTGCTGATGGTTTAATAACTACAGAACAAAGAAATGCAGCTGTTAAAACATATGAAGAAGAATTTATAGCTAAACAAAAAGAATTAAGCGCTATAAATAATGAATCTAAAACAAGAATACAGCCAAAATCTAGGCAAAGAAGTTTTAGAACTATGGAAACTCGTGTAAATGAAAATGTAGATAATGCTTTTAAAAACATGCCCGCTAAATCTACTGATGTTGGAGCTGTTCAACAGTTTAGAGAAGACGAAGCTTCAAGACTTGTAGGTTTATATAATGATTTAGATAGAGCTATAGTAAATGGTGATACTGATTTAGAATCTGAAATAAACTCAAAAATAGTTAAAGCAGAACAAGCTTTAAAAACTAGCGAAGAAATTATAGCTGAAGATAGTATTGTTTTATCTGAAAGAGCTCAAAACTTATATGAACAAAGAGGTGTTGAAGCCGTAGATGCTATAGTAGAAACACAAGAAGGTTTAATAAGAAAAACAGCTATAGACATTTTAAATAAAACTCCTAAATTTAAAAGATATGATGGAGATGTTGATGCTTTAGCTAGTGAATTAAGATATGGCCCAGAAGGCGTTGCTAAATTAGTTGAAACCTATAAGCCTGAATCTGGAGTACCAATAGGTGCTTACATAGCAGAACAATTACCTAGAAGAGCTAATAGAGCTATTAAACAAGTTATATCTCAAGAAGAAACAAGTAATTTAATAGAAGCTAAAGCTGATCAAATATTATCTGAAGATCAGAATGAATTTGAAGTTAAAATTGGTTCTAAATTTTTAGCAGATAGGTTAAAACTTCCTATGTCAATTATTAACAAAGCTAAAAGTATTATACCAGCTGGATTACAAAAAGCTGTAAATGAATTACAAAACAACAAAGAATTAACTGCTAAAAAAAGACAATCATTAGCTGAGCAAGCTGTAGCTAGTATATATGATAGTCAATTAATTAAAGATATAAAAGCAGAGTTTGGTAAAAACACAAAAACAAAAGAAGATTTTTCTAATTATTTAAACAAAAATTATTTACCTTTAGCTACGGCTTTTGTGGCTCAAAAAGCTGGACAAAAAGGAACAGGAATATCTAAGCAATGGGCTATGTTTCCTCCCACAAGATCAGAGTTTGTAGATTATTATGAAGGAAAAGATATACCTTTAGATAAAAAAAATAGAAAATCAGTTATTAGCGATAGAAAGGCCGCTCTAGCGGAAGCTGTGTCAAATCAGATTGCTGAAGATGTTAGAGCTGAATACTTATTAGCTAATCCAGTTGAGGCTAGAAAAATAAACGAAGCAGCTAATAAAGACGTTAGTAAAGAAAGAACTATTATTATAGCTAAAAGTAAATTAAATAACCAGAGCTTTGAAAACACTATATCTGCTTTTGAATTTGAACAATTTCAAAAAAGTTTAGAAAAAACAGAGGACGAATTTGCAGCTAACGATAAATCTTGGGCAAAACTTTTTCAACAAAAAGAAATAGAAGACTTAAATCTTAATGATGAAAAACAAAGAACAGATTTTTTAAATAGATTAAAAACATCAGGATTAGTATCTAAATTACCTAAAAGTTTTTTTAGAAATTATCAAGGAACTTCAGATTCTGTAAAAAACGAACAAGGAGAAACAATAGGTAGAACATACTCTAGAAATGTTTTCTTTTTAAATGTAGCTGAAGCTGAAGCTTGGATAAACGATGCTGAAGCAGAAGGATTTAGCTTTGCTCCTGAATCTACTATATATAAAGATCTTTTTACAAAAACACCTTACAGTAAAACCGTTAAAGGCAAAAAACAAGTAAAACTTGAAGAAGATTTTAAAAATCCAAATTTCAAACAACAACAGGAGAATAAATTAAAAGCATTAAAAGAAATATTTAATATATTTCAAGATTTTATAGCAGAAGATCCTAACAATGCAGCTGTTGTTGGAGCTCTTTTAAAATCATCTTCATCGTGGCAAGGGCATTTTATTAGATTAGCATCTCCTATTAAATTTACTTCAAAAGGTAAAATGTTTGATAAAAACAATAAAGCTTTGTTTACAGAAGAACATACACTACCTGCATCTGCTGTAGCTAAATATTTATTCACGCAAGCTGTTGATGGAAAAATTAATGAAAATTTTGATTTAATTGAAAAAAATTATTTTCAAGGAGCTTTGCTTAATGAAAATGATAGAAAGCTTGCTGGAATTGGAGTTGACGGAAGGCGTTTTAGCTATAAAAGTAAAACACCAGAAGGATGGATGTTGACTGATAATATATGGGCTAGGTATTTTAACGCAAATGTTAACAATGTTAATAATGGTATAGATCCAGATAGTATAATATTAAGTAATGGTCAAACTGTTGCAGAATTATTTGGTGCTGGTTTAGATGGTATAAATTCTAATCCTGATTTAATAAAAGCACAACAAAATGTTGTTACTGAAAAAGCTAATCCTACCGAAAGAATAATTGCAAAAAGTAAAAAGAAAATATACGACGAAAAAGTAAACACTGAAAAAACAGGTGATCAAGCCGCTGAAGGTTTAGCCGCTATATTAGAAGCTAATTGGAATAAAAATGGTGATCAAAACTTTGAAATAGTAACAGATAAAGCAAGAATACAAGAAATATTAAATGAAGAAGGTGTTGAAGGCATTGATGCTGATAACGCTTTAAAAAACAATGCAGGATTTCAGATAATTGGTACTAGTAAAATATTTATAGATTTAACAGAAAAAGGAGCTTTAAACACTACTATTCATGAATCTGGCCACGTGTGGAATCAAGTTGTTTTTAACTCTGCTCCAGAAGTTTGGAACGATATAATATCTAGAGTTAAAGAAACTGGATTATTTGATACTGTTTTTAATAAAATAAAAAATGATCCTGTATATTCTAGTTTAATAGATGATTATAACAATGGAGATACTTTTGCATTAGAAAATGAAATATTTGCTAGAATATTAGAAGATTATGGAGCCAAAGCTTTAGGAACTAATAAAAATACTCTTGCTCAAATAAAAGATATTATAAGTAAGTATATGACAGAACTAGCTAACATGCTTGGTTTTGATCCTACTACTAAAAACTTTGGAGATTTAACTTTAGATCAAATGATTGATTTAGCTGTTTCAGAAGTTGTTTCAGGAGATCCTTTGTCTAATTTTTCTAAATTAAAAGATTCAGAAGGTAAGACTTGGTATAAAAAATCTAGATCAAACGTAGATCCTGCGTATAAAGCTTCTATAAATCCTGAATACCAAGGTTTAAAATCTTTAGAAAAATTTTACAAAGAAAGTAAAAACTTAATAGATGCTATTAAAAAATCTTATGCAACTGTTAAAGATGTTATGACTTTTGAAGAATGGTCTGATTTTGTTGCTAAAACTACAAATGAAGTACAAATAGGTAAAACTCCATCAGAAAAAGCTTTATTAGTAGCTAAGGAAGATGCTGCAAAAAACGAAGCCGAAAGATTAAGAAAAATAAAAGCATTAAAAGAAGCTGATAATTATACTGAAGAAGATCAAAATAAAACATCTGAAGAACTAGATAAAAAACTAGAAGAAGTTCAAAATGAAGCTATTGAAAAAGAAAAAGCAAAAGCTGAGGGACAAGCTGAAGGTTTAAATAGAAACTTTAGAAAAATATTAAACTCTTTAACAGGTAGATTAGGTAAACCATCAAGATGGTTTATACCGCCAAATGCAGAAGACATAAAAGGTTTATTATATTCATTTTTACCAGGTGGACAATTAGGTGTTGAGGCTAAAAAGTTTTTTAAATCAACTATATTAGATCCATATTCAAGAGGTGTTGCCGCTGCTGAAGCTGAAATATTAGCTAAAACAAAGCAATTTGGTGAGTTAATGGAAAACTTTAAATCTGATTTAAAAGACGTTGTTGAAGGTACGCCTTATAGTAAAGGTCAAGCTATTAAAGTTTATAATTGGATTAAAAATGGTGTAGATGTTGATATAGAAAAACAAAGTTATATAGACGCATTAGTTGATGCTGTTGAAAATGATCCTGAGTTAAAAGCTCTTGCTGATCAAATTGAACAAAATTTTCCTATAGAATATAAAGCTACATGGAGAAATGATACTACAATTAATAAATCTATATATGATGCTATAAATTCTGGAACTAGAACTAAACACTTAGCTACTTTTGCAGAAAACGCAGATAATATATTTAACAAAGATAACTTACAAGAAATAGAAAACTTGTATGGTAAAAAGTTTAGACAAGCTTTACAAAATTCATTACAAAGAATGAAGACTGGTAGAAACCGCGTAAGTACGGATGCACAGTCAAATGCATTTTTAAATTGGATAAACAGAGCTGTAGCAACTACAATGTTTGTTAATACTAGATCAGCTGTGCTACAGTTATTATCATCGTTAAACTTTATAGGTAGGCCTAATAATAATATATTTCAAGCAACAGCTGCTATGTTTAGTGACAACTGGAGAAAAGATTTTAATACTCTTTGGAACAGTGATTACTTAAAAAACAGAAGAGATGGTGCAAAATTTGATGTATTAGCTGATGAAATGTCAGAGGGTGATGTTAAAGGTTTAAACAAAATACTTAAGTTTGGATTTTTACCAACAAGAATGGCTGATAGTTTTGCTATAGCATTAGGTGGTGCTGCTTTTTATAGAAACACTATAAATGCTTTAATGGCTGGTGGAATGTCTGAAACAGATGCTAGAGCTGAAGCTATGAAACAATGGCAAGGTACGGCTGAAGAATCTCAACAGTCTTCTGATCCTTCTAAAATATCTGAAATACAATCAAGTTCTATTGGTAAAGTTATATATGCTTTTGCAAATACACCTTTTCAATACGCTCGTATTGTAAAAAGAAAATTACAAGATGTAGTATCAGGAAGATCAGCTGCTGAAGGAGGTGGTAATCAAGTGAGAAAAGATCTTCAAAGTGTTTTGTATTATTCAGTAGGTCAAGCTATGATATTTAATGCCTTACAAACAGCTTTATTTTCTGTAGCTTTTGAAGATGATGACGATGAAAAAGAAAAATTAATGGATGAAAAAACTACTTTATCTGTTGAAAGAGCTTTAACTTCTTATGCTAAAAGTTTAGGTAATCCAGGTGCTGTTGTTGGTGCTATATATAATGTTATAGCTGAAGCAAGTGAACAACAAGAAAAGTTTGGTTTTATAGATAATCCATATAAAGTGGCATTGGAAGCTACATCTATATCACCGCCTTTAAATACTAAACTAAGAGACATAGTTGCAATAGGTAATATATACAAATACAATGAAAAAGAAATTAAAAATGATCCTTTTAAACTTTCTCCTGACAACAAGGCTTTGGAAATTGTTGGTAATGCTGCTTCATTTGGTGGTGTTCCTTTAGATAGAGTTATAAGAAAAGCTCAAAATTTATCTGCTATAGCCAATGAAGAGGCAGACGCTTGGCAAAAATTATTTTTAGCATTAGGCTGGAGTAAATGGGAATTAGGTTTACAGAATAATAGAAAATCTGGTTTAGGTTTAGATTTAGATTTAGACTTAGACTTAGACTTAGATTTAGATTTAGGGCCATTAAATAAAATAAAAGAAACTAGTAGTTTACCAAAAGACGTTTTAGGAAGAGCCAATAATGATGGAACTATTGAAGTAGATCCTTCGCTTAAAGGCAAAGAAAAAAAGAAAGTAATAGCGCATGAGAAAAAACACATGCAAGATATGAAGTCTGGTAAATTAAATTATGATGATAATTTTGTTTATTATAATGGAAATAAGCATGAGCGTAAAAATGGTAAAATAGACTACAACGGTAAGAAATATATAGAGGGCCATCCTAAACTACCTTGGGAAGCGGCTGCTAATAGGGTAGAAAAATCTGCATAATTAATAATAATAACATGGCAAAAAAACTTAGTAGAAGAGAAGAAAAATTAGCTAAAATCAGAGAGGCTGACAAACTTCGTGATAGAGAATTTACTAGAACAGCTTTAGGAGGCGGAAGAGAAAGAGTAGGACAGTACGTTAGAGATAGAGAAGGTGCTCGTGATACATCGGGCACTCAACTTAAAAATATAGGTAAAGATAATAAACAAACTTATATTAAATCTGATGGTTCTAGTGAAACTTTTGATGCTGAATTGGCTCCAAAAAGTAAAAGAAAACAAAGAGCATTAGATAGAGAAACTTTAAGAGATGCTAGAAAAGAAAGAAGAGCCAATAGAATAGCAGAAAGAAAAGGAATGAGTGTTGCACAAGCTCAAGACTTTATGAAAAATCGTAAAGATAGACTAAATGCAGCGATGGGTGAATTTGGTAAAGGTTTAGTAGGACAAGAACAAAATCTTAGTAGAATAAAACCTAGAGAATATAGAAAAGATGATAAAGGAACTAGATCAGAAGATTATAAACCTTTTGCTGATTCTACTACTAGAACTAAAACTTATTATGATAATGTTATTGGAAAAGAAGATTTAAAAAAATCTAATGTAACTTTAGAAGGTGGTGAAATAAAAATACCTAAAGTTAAACCAATAAAAAAACCTGGTAAACCAAAAACAGAACAACCCAAGCAAACTATTGAATTAACTCAAAGTAATTTAGTAAATACTTTAGAACCTACTACTGTTTATTCAGCAAGAACAGTTGGTAATACTTTTGACCCTGCTATATTTACAAGAGCTCAAGGTGAGGCTAATATAGCTAGAGATAAAGCTTTTAATTCACCAGAAGCTTCATCAACTTCAGGTCCTTATGAAATTAAATCAGGCGTTTATTCAGATGAGCAAGAAAATAGCCCAAATCAAAAAAGAATAGATAGAAGTACTGTACAAGGAAATATGATGAGTGCTAAAGGCAGAAGAGGGTAAATAAAAAAAAGGGGAGCAAACCATTACGGCAAGCTCCCCTTTAATTGTTTCTAATATTAACCTAATATTAATCCGATTATAATACCAGCTATAGGACCTAACACTGCCCACAGTTCTAATATTCTAATCTTTTTTAACTCTGCATTTGTAAAAACATTATCAGACGTATCTAATATAACATTACCAGCTTTTTGTTTAAGCTCTTCTGTTTTCTGTTTTAACTCCTCTTCTAATTGTTTAATTTGTTTTTTTGCATCCGCAAAAGTAAATTTACTAGCCATTGTTTTAGTTTTAATTATTAATTATCCATCACAGGATATACAATTTGGATCCATAGCTTTAGCTGCTATGTCACCTCTTAGAACTGATTCAGTTCTCATATAATAAAGAGTTTTTATACCCCTTTTCCAAGCTTCAAAATGGACTTTATTAACCCATCTTGGCTCAGCCT
>WLWG01003113.1_pt1 | contig 11639 bp, 11 predicted proteins | sample 6712871 | NCBI WGS metagenome assembly WLWG01 (sample SAMN12718693, study PRJNA515312) | sponge metagenome | isolation source: marine sponge | host: Mycale hentscheli | place: New Zealand: South Island, Marlborough, Capsize Point | collected 2003-05-01 | reverse complement strand
GGATCTAACATTATTAAAAAATGTGGATCTACGATTACATTAGGTTCTTCAGGTCAAACTGTTGCTATTGCGTGTGGTGCAACGACAACTGGAATGGGTAGAACCGGCACAGTTGATTGGCAAACTAGTTCAGTTAAAACTTCTACATTTACAGCCGTAAGTGGTGAAGGATATTTTGTTAATACTACAGGTGGAGCAATAACAGTTAATTTACCAGCAGGTGTTGCAGGTGCTATTGTAGGTTTAAAAGATTATGCGGGAACTTGGGATAATAATGCAGTAACACTAAATCCAAATGGTTCAGATAAAATTGGTGGTGGTAGTGCTCAAGATCCCACACTCACAGCAGAAGGAGGTTCAGTTCTTTTAGTTTTTGTTGACTCAACACAAGGTTGGTTGACAACACAACAATCAGTTACAGAAAGTCCATCAGGTGTAGAAACTTTTATTGTAGCTTCTGGTGGAAACGCAACTGTTACGTGTGGTAATTTTAAAACTCACATTTTTACAGGCAGTGGAACTTTTACAGTAAGCGGTGCAGCTACTAGTGCACCTAATAATGTAGTTGATTATGTGGTGGTAGCAGGAGCCGGCGGTGGAGGATCAAATAACTATGGTCCACCAAGAGGTTCAGGCGGAGGTGGAGCTGGTGGTATGAGATTTTTTTCAACAGCGCCAGGATCAAATCACCCTATAAATAATTCGGGCGCAAGTCCAAACACAACAATTACAGTAACAGCACAAGCATATCCAATAACCGTAGGAGCTGGAGGAGCAGGTGCTCCTTCCGGTAGTCCAGATCAAGGTTCTAAAGGATCAGATGCTGTATTTTCTACAGTAACTTCTGCCGGTGGTGGATCAGGCGGTGGGCACTGTAATATGGATACCAGAGATGGTGGATCAGGTGGAGGAGCAAGAAATGCAGTTTCGGCTAGTTCTGGTAATACACCTCCAACAGCACCTCCCCAAGGACAAAATGGAGGAGCAGGTGGAGCAAGTTCTGGAAGCTTTAGAGGAAGTGGTGGTGGAGGAGCAGGTGGAGTAGGAACAGACGGCGATAATTCTGACCCAGACTATGGCGCAGGAGGAGTTGGTGCATATATAGCTGATCCATTTGTAGGTCCCACAGCACCAAGTTATGGAACACCAGGCCCAGTTTCAAGTACAAGATATCTTGCAGGTGGTGGATCAGGAACACCAGGACCAGGGGGTGCATCACAAGGACCTCCCGCAGGTGGAGGTGGAGCATCAAACACTGCTGGTACAGCCAATACAGGTGGTGGCGGTGGATCTAATCCTCAAGGAGCAGGAGCAGCTGGAGGCTCTGGTATAGTTATGATAAGATACAAATTTCAATAGGATAAATTATGAGTACAATTAAAGTAAATAAAATAGAAAAAAGATCGGGAAGCACACTTACATTAGGTGGACCAAGTACGGCAGTAACTTTAGCTTGTGGTGCTACACAAACAGGTTTCGGAAGAACAGGAACAGTTGATTGGTGTACAACAGCCAAGACATCCCCTTTAACAGTCGCTTCAGGCAATGGATATTTTATTAATACATCAGGTGGAGCAGTTACAGTTACATTACCTGCTAGTCCATCAGCTGGAGATATTGTTGCATTTAAAGATTATGGTAATACTTGGGATACCAACGCTGTTACAGTAGGTAGAAACGGATCAAAAATTAATGGTCAATGTGCTTGCGCAACATTAAACACAGAGTCTCAATCAGTAACTCTAATTTATGTGGATGGTACAAAAGGTTGGCAAGATATTCACGACTCAACTTCTAATGTTACAGGATCTTCATTTGTTACAGCAACAGGTGGAACAGTAACTTGTTCAGGAGATTATAAAATTCATACATTCACATCTTCAGGATGTTTTCAAGTAACATGTGCCGGTAATCCAGGAGGTTCAAATAAAATTTCATATTTAGTAATTGGTGGTGGAGGAGGAGCCGGTGGTTGGGGAGGTGGAGGCGCAGGTGCTGGAGGTTATAGAGAAGGAAAAGATTCATCAGACCCTTATACAGCATCACCTTTAGCAGCTACACCGTGTTCAGCTTTAACAGCATCTGTTGCAACTTTTCCAATTACAGTAGGAGCAGGTGGTGTAGGAAAACCTTATCCTAGTAGAAACACAACGACAAAAGGTTCAAATTCAATTTTTAGTTCAATAACTTCAGCAGGTGGTGGAGTTGGTTTTCCTAATAGTGGTATTCCAGCACATAATTGTGGTGCCGCAGCAGGTAATGGTGGAGCAGGTGGTGGAGCGCATAACGGATCATGTACAGTAGGTCAAGGAAATACACCTCCCGTTGCTCCCCCTCAAGGTTTTAATGGCGGAACAGGTACAGACAACGCACCCACAGGTTATTTTGGTGGTGGTGGTGGTGGAGCTGGTGCGCTTGGAGATAATGCTCCAAATTCTGTTGGGGGTAATGGAGGAGCAGGATCAACATCAAGTATTAATGCAACACCAACAACAAGAGCAGGTGGCGGTGGAGCAGGAACAGTTTGTAATGCTGCAAACTCAACAGGTGGCCCAGGTGGAGGTGGAAATGGTGGTGCAGGAGGTGGATCAAATACAGGAGCAAGTGGAACAGCTAACACAGGTGGGGGTGGAGGTGGAGCTGGAGCTACAAATCCAACTGGAACTACTGCTGGTGCAGGTGGAAGCGGTGGATCAGGAATAGTAATAATAAGATATAAATTTCAATAGATAAATTATGAGTACAATTAAAGTAAATAAAATAGAAAAAAGATCAGGAAGCACACTTACATTAGGTGGCCCAGGCACAGCTGTAACTTTAGCTTGCGGTGCTACACAAACAGGTTTTGGTAGAGCTGGTTCAGTCAATTGGTGTTCAACTATTTATACAAATAGTCCAGGCACTGTTACCGCTACAAGTGGTAAAGGATTTTTTTTAAACACAACTTCAGGAGCAATAACAATTAATTTACCTTCATCTCCTAGTTTTGGAGATATTGTTGCAATAAAAGATTATGCAAATACGTTTCAAAGTAACAATGTAACTGTTGGAAGAGGCGGATCAAAAATAAGTGGTGATTGTCAAGATGCTATTTTGAGCACTAAAGGTGATTCAATTACATTAGTTTTTACAGATAGCACAAGAGGATGGTTAAACGTTAACACAGAGGACACAATACAGGGTATACAACACGTTGCGGCAACAGGAGGTACTGTTTTAACAGTTGGAGATTTTAAAACACATGTTTTTACCTCTAGTGGATGTTTTCAAGTTACTAACGCTGGAAATGCACTGGGATCAAATAAAATAGATTATTTTGTGGTAGCTGGAGGTGGCGGTGGTGGAGTAGTAGAAGGCGGTGGTGGCGCTGGCGCTGGAGGATTTAGAGTTTCTAATGAATATTCATTACCTGGAGGTTTAACTTCTCCTTTAGCAAATCCAACAGGTTTAACAGCCTCTGTTGCAACTTTTCCAATTACAGTAGGAGCAGGTGGAGCAGCCGGTACTCCTCCGGCTACAGATTCAGTAAGTGGATCACCCGCAGTATTTTCAACAATTACATCAACAGGTGGTGGCAGAGGAGGTAGATGGAACTCTCCTGGTGATAGACCAGGTGGTGATGGTGGATCAGGTGGAGGTGGATCAGGTAGAGCTCCAGGTACAGCTTACATCGAAGGTTCAGGTAATACTCCTCCAGTAAGTCCGCCTCAAGGAAATCCTGGTGGAAAAGGGGAGTTAGGAAGTTCAAACCCAGATAGAGGTGGAGGTGGTGGAGGCGCTGGTGCAACAGGCACGGGCGTAACTTCAGCTCCAGCTGGACCAGGTGGTGCTGGAAGTTTTATAGATGATAATTTTGTAGGTCCAACAGCCCCAAGTTATGGAACTCCAGGTCCCGTTTCTAATACAAGATATTTCGCTGGTGGCGGAGGTGGTGGTAAAGATTCAGATAGTCCAAATGGAGGCACTGGAGGTTGTGGTGCAAATGGTGGTGGTAATGGTGGTTCAGCTGATGGGTCACCAAGAAATGCTACTGCTGGAACTGCAAATACTGGTGGTGGTGGCGGTGGACAAGGTTCTAGTTCTCAACCGGGTTCTGGAGCAGGTGGATCAGGTATAGTTATGGTAAGATATAAATTCCAAAATTAATGGTTTTACAAACTTTAACAAATAAGATATAAGGAGAAACATTATGGCACATTACGCAAAACTAGGAATAAACAGTAAAGTTATAGGAGTAGAAGTTGTAGCTGATGCTGATTGTCAGAACGCTAGTGGTGTTGAAGATGAAGAAGTAGGAAGACAGTTTTTGGAAAGAATCCACAGCTGGCCTCTATGGAAAAAAACATCTTACAACACACAAGGTGGACAACACAAAAACGGCGAAACACCTTTAAGAGGTAACTACGCAGGTATAGGTATGATTTATGATGAAGACAATGATTTGTTTTTAGCTAAAAAACCTTACGCTAGTTGGGTCTTAAATACATCAGAAGCAAGATGGCAATCACCAGTAGGTGATGCACCAGCATTATCTGATGAAGAAAAAGACACTCATATATATGAGTGGAACGAATCTACAGGTGCTTGGGATAAAGTCGCTAGATAATACACTTGACATTATTATTAGGGTTTATTACATACTAGATAGGTATGCAAAAGAAAGTATTAACAGAAGTAGACTTATATACAGGTGAAATTTCTATGCCTAAAGGCTTTGAAATTGATCGTGATAAAATAAGAAACGACATTATAGAATCTTACGTAAAACAAAAAAGAATTAATACTAATCCACAAGCTTATAATTTTGATGATTATGTTGTTCCTTATTCTCAACCGCTACAATGGATGCAAGATTACGTTAGAGATCATTGGAGAGTTGAATATGGTTCCACACTAGTGCCTAAAAATATGCATGGTAATGTTATGCATCCTAAAGAAAAGTCTTGGACAAGAAATCAAGTTGAACCTGTTGATTTACTTAACTCACCAGACTACACACTTATTTATGGTGTTGATGTTAAAGAAGGTTCTTCAGAATTTATTATTGAATATGATGATAACAGAAGAAAAAATAGAACGTGGCACTTACCTATAAAAGATAATCACTTTATAGTGTTTCCGTCTACTAATAAGTATTCTTTTTCACCCAATACTTCTAATGGCTTAAATATAATTTTAACAATTAACTATGAATATATCTAACCATATTTTAACTATAGATAATTTTTTAAGTAAAACTGAATGTGATGACTTAATAACTTATTATTATAATAATAAAAATAAGTTACGTGCAGAAGATTATAATGGCTATATTTTTTGTACTATAGAAGATGATTTTAAAATGAGTAAAAAAATAAAACACATTGCAGATTTATATACTAAAAAATTTCCAGAGGCTTTTTATACTTTAGATAAATGGAGTTTATCTGAATTAAGAATAAAACATTTTAAACCAAGTTTTTATTTTAGTAAATGGCATTCAGAACATGGAGTAACTTCTCCTTTTAGAATACTGTCTATGCAAATATATTTATCTTCACATAAATGTGGAACAAAGTTTTTTAATAAAAAAACCATAAAATCAAAAAAAGGTAGATTAGCAGTTTGGCCTGCTTATTTTACTCACACACATAAAGGAGAAGTATGTCCCGAAAATCTAGATAGATTTATTTTTTCAGGATATTACAGTTTTTTTAAATGAATATATCTAATTACTATTGGTACTTTGAATCTGCAATACCACCAAGAATTTGCGATATGATTGTACAATACGGTAAAGCAGAAAAACAAAGAGAGATTATGGCTATTACAGGTGGCTTTGGTAGAGATAGAGATTTAAATAAACAACCTCTTAATAAAGATGAAATAAAAGATTTACAAAAGAAAAGAGATTCAAATATTATATGGATGAATGACAGATGGATCTATAAAGAGATACAACCTTATGTTCATATGGCAAATAAAAATGCAGGTTGGAATTATGACTGGGATCATTCCGAATCTTGTCAATTTACAATTTATAAAAAAGGTCAATATTATGATTGGCATTGTGATAGTTGGGATAAACCTTATATGGAAGAAGGACCCACAAAAGGAAAGATTAGAAAATTATCTGTAACGGTAACGTTAACAGATCCAAAAGAATACAAAGGTGGAGAGTTAGAGTTTGACTTTAGGAATTTAGATCCTGATAAAAAACCTAATATGCAAACATGTACAGAAATATTACCAAAAGGCTCTTTGGTTGTATTCCCTTCATTTGTATGGCATAGAGTCAAACCCGTAACTAAAGGAGAAAGGAATAGTCTAGTGATATGGAATCTAGGTTATCCATTTAAATAATATGAATGATATAAAACAAGGTGGTAGTGGTACATTACCAAAACCAAAAGGACACGTAGATTTTAAATCTGCGTTTTATTTTCAAACACCTATATGGATTGCAGAAGCACCAATGTTTTTAAAAGATACAATTAAACTAACAGATAAATATATTAAGAAGGCTGACAAGCTTCTCAAAGAAAATTTAAAAAAAGAACCGCAATGGAAAAAAAATATTGGAACATTTGGTTTATCTAAACATAGTGAAAGTTTTTCTAATGATACTAAAGCAAAAGATTTAGTTCAATTTATAGGACAACGATCTTATGAATTTTTAGATTGGCAAGGTTTTGATTTAAGAAATCACAGCTTACACTTTACAGAATTTTGGGTACAAGAGTTTAGTGAAAAAGGTGGTGGTCATCATTCTACACATCAACATTGGAATCAACACGTATCAGGATTTTACTTTTTAAAGTGTAGTGAAAAAACATCTTATCCTATCTTTCACGAACCAAGACCCGGTGCAGAAATGACAAAGCTACCTTTAAAAAATCAATCACAAATTACAATGGGAACTAATCAAGTACATTACAAACCTAATCCAGGAACAATGATTATTTTTCCAGGTTATGTTCCACACGAGTTTGCAGTTGATGCAGGATTAGATCCATTTAGATTTATACATTGGAATATAAAAGTTGTTGAAACAGCAATATCAAAAGAAAAGAGTATCAAATGAGCTTTAAAAAAAATAAATATATAGTTATTAAAGAAGCTGTACCCAAAGAGATAGCAACATTTGTTTACAATTACTTTTTACTTAAAAGAACTGTTGCAAGAACTTTATTTGATCAAAGGTATATCTCTCAATTTACAGAGGAATGGGGAACGTGGACAGATCAACAAGTTCCAAATACATATTCTCATTATGCAGATATAGCTATGGAAACTTTATTGATGAGAACTTTACCTATTATGGAAAAGAAAACAGGACTTAAATTAAATCCAACTTATTCATATGCAAGAATATATAAACCAGGTGATATACTACATAGACATAAAGATAGATTTAGTTGTGAAATATCTACAACATTAAATCTTGGTGGTGATCCTTGGCCAATACATTTAGAACCTAAAAAGAACGTAGGTATTCCTGATGGTAAAAAATTAACAGCTTCTAGTGATAACAAAGGTATTTTAGTTAATTTAAAACCTGGAGATATGTTAGTTTATAGAGGTATGGAACTAGAGCATTGGAGAGAAGAGTTTCAAGGTGATAACTGTGCTCAAGTATTTCTACACTATAATGATCAAAAATCCAAAAATGCCGCTCAAAATGTAAATGATCGAAGACCGCATTTAGGACTTCCAAGTTGGTTCAAAAAGTAATATAATCTTTAAATGGGGACAGTGACTCCACCACATACCTCACTGTCTCCTTTTAAGGATTATTTATGAGTTTAGGATTTGACGCAATATCAGCATTACCTTTCGCTACATCAGGACCCGATAATGCGGTTTCTGTTTCTGTAGCAGCAAACCAATTAACACTTTCTATTGGAAGTGTAGGTATTATAGCAGATGCGGTTACTGAAGATGGAACTCCTAATCCACTAACTTTAGGTATTGGTACTTTAACTATTACAGGTAAAGCTAATATAGCTTTAACGGCTAACCCATTAACACTAGGTATTGGTACAATTACAGTTACAGCTGATGCAAATGCAACAGTTACAGCAAATCCATTGACGTTAGCGACTGGAAATGTTACAGTAACGGGAACGGCACTTGTACAACCTAATGGTTCACCATTAACGTTGGCTACAAATGACGTAGGTATAATTACATGGAATGATATCATTCCGGGAGCAAATATGGTTTGGACACCAATAGATCCAAGTTAAAATTATGGCATCAACATTTTCAACAGATTTAAAATTAGAGATAGTAGCAACAGGAGAAAAAGCTGGTCTTTGGGGTACGGTCACAAATACCAATTTACAAATTTTAGAACAAAGCGCTAGTGGTTATCAAGAGATTGATATGGCTGGTGCAAGTGTAACTTTACTTTTATCAGACGGTGCAACATCAAATGGTAAAAACTTTTATTTAAAACTATCTGGAACTTTAGCTGGTGACAGAACTTTAACAATGCCATCAGGATCTGAAAGAGTTTGGATTATAAGTGATGAGACAGTTAGAGGTACAGCTAATAGAACATTAAGTGTTTTAACAGCATCAGGTACAGCTCAACCTGTTCCACCAGGAGCAAGTTTACTTTGTGTTTCTAATGGTACAAATACAGTTACAAGAATTATTGAAAAAGGTTATGTAACTATAACTGATTCTAATTCACCATACACAACTGTTGCAGGTGCACAAATTTTAGCAAATACAACAACCAACCCTATTACAATCACATTACCCGCTTCACCATCTACAGGCGATGAAGTTACAGTTGTAGATGCAAGAGGAACTTTTGGATCAAACAATTTAACATTTGATAGAAATGGTCAACCTATTAATGGAGCAGCTTCTAATTTAGTTTTAAACACAAATGGTCAAGCTTTGACATTAGTATATGTAGATGCAACAAGAGGCTGGGCTTACAAAACAAACACAGCATAGGAGCTAACAGATGGCTCTTCAACAAATTAAATTTGCGCCGGGTATAGACAGACAAGACACTTCTGTCGGTGCTGTCGGTCGATGGGTTGATTCTGACTTAACTAGATTTAGATATGGGCTACCAGAAAAAATAGGTGGTTGGCAATCACTTCTTGCTGATACTATTGTAGGTGTAGTAAGAAAACAATTTGCATTCGTAGATTTAGAGGGAAACAGATACGTTGCATTAGGAACAGATAAATTTTTACTACTTTATTTTGAAGGACAACTTTTTGACATTACACCTTTAAAAGCTGATATTACTGGTGCAACTATTGCAACAGTAGACACTTCAGCAACTTGCACTATTACAACTTCATCAGCACATGGAATGAACGAAGGTGATATAGTTTTATTTGATAGTGTAACTTTACCAGGTGGTACAGGTTATACCGCAGCAGACTTTGAAGATAAAAACTTTCAAGTTATTTCAGTTCCAACACCTACAACTTTTACAATTACACAAAGTTCAAACGCAACAGGAACTGTTGCAACAGGTGGTAGCATAACTTTAAAACCTTATGAACCTGTTGGTCCGGCTGCACAAAACTATGGTTATGGTTTTGGTATTGGAAATTATGGTGGTACTGTTCAAGGTTCTGCAACCACAACTTTAAATGGTGGTATTGTAGCAGCTGACACAACGATTACATTAACTGATGCAAGTTCTTTTCCAACATCAGGTACAGTTTTAATTGGTAATTTTTCTTCTGGTAATTACGCTTCTACTTCAGAATTAGTTACTTATGCAGGTAAAGCTGGAAATGATTTAACAGGGTGTACTAGAAGTACAAATGGAACAACAGCTCCATCTTCTACTGCAACAGGTACAACAGTAAGTAACGCAACAGATTGGGCAGGTTTTGGTAGTGCTGTTGCAGCATCAACGGTTACATTAGAACCAGGCCTTTGGTCATTAAACTCTTTTGGTGAAGTTTTAGTAGCTACAATATTAAATGGTAAAACTTTTACATGGAACGCTGGTGGCGCTAATGCTACAGGTGTTAGAGCATCTACAACAACTTCTGGATTTGAAACAACAAACAATCCAACAGCTACACGAACAACTTTAATATCACCAACAACAAGACACTTAATTCATTTTGGAACTGAAATAACTATTGGTACTCCTGCTACTCAAGATGATATGTTTATTAGATTTTCTGCTGATGAAAGTATTAATGAATATACAGTTCAAGCAACCAATACAGCCGGTTCACAAAGACTTCAAGATGGTACAAAAATTATTGGAGCGTTAGTTGCAAAAGAAAATATTTTAGTATGGACTGACAATGCTTTATATACAATGAAATTTGTAGGTGCACCTTTTACATTTGGCTTTGAACAAGTAGGTACGAACTGTGGTTTAATTGGACAGAATGCTGCTATTGAAATAGATGGTGTTGCATATTGGATGAGTAATAATGGTTTCTTTTCTTTTGATGGTACCGTTAACTCATTACCTTGTTCGGTAGAAGATTATGTTTATGATGATATTGATACAACAAAAGGTCAACAAATAGCTGCAGGAATTAATAACTTGTTTACAGAAGTAACTTGGTGGTATCCAACTTCTAGTTCTGATTTTAATAATAGATCTGTTATTTATAACTACGGTGCTAAAGCACCTCCAGGTGAAATGGGTAACTGGTATAGTAATACAAATACTAATTTTAATAGAACAACTTGGATTGATTCATTAGTATATCCAAAACCTTATTCAACATCATATAATACTTCTAACACAGGAACATTTCCTGCAATTATAGGTGAAACAGGATTAGGACAAAGTGTGTTTTTTGAACATGAAATAGGTACAGATCAAATTAATCCTGATGGAAGCACAACAGCTTTACTTTCTTTTATACAATCATACAATTTTGCTTTACAAACAGATCAAGGTATTGGAGAATACTTTTTAGCTATGCGTAGATTTTTACCTAACTTCAAAGTTTTAACAGGTAATAATCAAGTAACAATATCGGTTTCTGACTACCCATCAGAAGATGCTGTAGCTACTACTTTAAGTCCCTTTACAATTACTTCATCTACGACTAAAGTAGATACAAGAGCAAGAGGTAGATACGCTAACGTAAAAATAGAAAATACAAGCACAGGTGAAGCATGGAGATTTGGTACGTTCCAAGCTGACCTACAACCAGATGGAAGAAGATAATGACAAAAGTAGTAGTAAGATTACCTGAACCTAAAAAAGAATATAGTGAAGATAATCAAAGACAAATTAACAGAGCGTTGACTAATATTATAGAACAATTAAACTCAACATATTTAACACAATTAAAAGAAGAATCTCAAAGATATACCTTTTTTGGATTAGGATAAATGGCAAATATATATAAAAATCAAAAACAAGATTTAACAACCAATACAGTTACAACTTTGTATGCTGTACCTTCAAACTCTAGAGCTATTATAAAATCTATTTTAGTTTGTGATGATACTAATAATGGTAGTGACATAACAGTTGACTTATTTAATGGAGATCCAGCATCAGCTGATAAATTTACTATATTTAAAAATAAAGCTATAGCAGGTAATGCTACAGAACAATTATTAAATGAGCCTTTAATTATGCAAGAGAGTGAAACATTACAAGTAACCGCTGCAGATGCAAATAGATTGCACGT
>WLWG01003110.1_pt1 | contig 11650 bp, 13 predicted proteins | sample 6712871 | NCBI WGS metagenome assembly WLWG01 (sample SAMN12718693, study PRJNA515312) | sponge metagenome | isolation source: marine sponge | host: Mycale hentscheli | place: New Zealand: South Island, Marlborough, Capsize Point | collected 2003-05-01 | reverse complement strand
ACAAGCAAGAAATAGAATGATGAAAGATGAATTTGAAAATATTAAATTACCAACTGAGTCATACGATAGAGCATTTCGTTCTAATGTAGCTCAACAAAGACAAGCATTAGACTCTTTACAAGGAGCCGATGCAAGAACTTTAGCAGCAGGTGTAGGAAAAGTTGGTGCAGTGGGCACAGCGGCAAATGAACAACAAAGATTACAAATGGGTAAAGATTTGTATTCATTAGAATTAACAAAAGCCGAGAACAGAAATAGGATACAAGATGAGTTAGTTGGTATGGATGTAGGTCAAGCTAAAGACCAAATGACTATGTCTGGGGATTTAAGAGAACTAGCTGCACGATCGACTGCAAGTGGTATACAATCAGGTCTAGCAGGTGTTTCTGCTTTAGCTAGTTCATTTCCTGAATATATGCAAAGTGGGACAAGTAGAAAAGCAGGTGATTTTGCAGGGAGTGAGATTGGTAAAAGTTTTCAAGGACAAGATGGTACAGGGGCAAGAACTATTCAAACTGGTAATGATGGTATGCCTCTTTTAAGAACTGATTTGCCACAGGATTATGATTTAAAATTAAAGCCAGGTGATGTAGGGTACCAAAATCCTTATCAATACAGAAGTTTAAGTGGGGATGAAATAGAAACTAAAATATTCGAAAACTTTGACACAATATTTCCAGACAAAAAATCATTCAGAAAGTCAAGAAGAGAAGATTTTAAAAACTTAACACCTGAGCAGATTTCACAAATTGAAAAAATATTAGGGATAAGATAATAATATGGCAGTAAATCCTGTAAAGCGTAGGGGCGGCTCTGTCGTACACAACAGTGTATGGAACACCCCCAACAAGAAAAAGGTTATTGAAATGTTTGCCGGAGGCGCTACCGTTGTTGAGGTGTGCAGGTTCCTGGGCATTCATAAAGCTACGTTCTACAGGTGGCTCAAGGACGAAAGGAAAGGAGATTTCCAGCGTACTGTTGAGTTAGGTATACAGGCTTCGGAAGCTCACTGGATTCAGGTAGGCAGAGACAATCTAGAGAATAAATCTTTTAATACCTCTCTGTATGCCTTTATGATGGTCAACAAGTTTAACTATCGTTCCACTTATTCCAAACAGGAAGTAGATAAAACTGAAACTAAAAATGCGATTATGGCTATGGCTTATAACGCAAAACAGTTAAATATGACTGATTATGAAATAAAAAATGAGTTTATAACAGGGTATAATGGCTCATTTAATATTCAAAATGTTCAAAGTTCTGGCACATTCCAAAATATTAAACAACAGTTACGGCAAAACGCTGCTACTTACATGATAAAACTCGATGACACAGCGTTAACTGATTATGCAAACAAGATTTATTTAGGTAAAGCAACGTATGAGGGTATAACTGCGGGTCATGCGCAAGCTGTTATGGAGACTGAGCCTGCTTTGAAGTCACTTGTTGAACAGGGTTATACGCCTAGCGCTTATTTTTCTACTTACAGCAATGCTGCGTCGCAGTTACTTGGCCGAAATGTAGATTTTTTAGGTGTTGACAATAAAATGTTCCGTCATATTAAAGACAGTATGCAAAACAATGATGGTTTAAACCGTCCGATGACTCGTGGCGAGTTTGAGCGTTATGTGCGTGCTACCCCTGAATGGGATTACAGTGATAATGCTCGTGACGAAGCGTATTCTACGGTTGATACTTTGTTAAATAGTTTTGGAGTGAAAGTCTGATGGATTTTGTTGATGCTTTTGTAAATGCTCCTAGTGCAAAAAGTAGAGCTAAAGCTAATCGTTGGCTTGATCCGAGCGCTGATCCTTTAGCGCAGCAAGCGCTCGTAGATGCGGGGATACTTAAAAAACAAGCGTTAGCTGATGCTAAAGCTAAATTAGAAGAAGAACGGTTAGCTAAATTACAAAAAGACAAAGAAGAAGCTGATGCAGCGGCTCTTCTTCTTCTTCAAAATAATGGTAATGGCGATCCTACTAGCACTCAAACGTTAGAAGATTTTGCTGCGTTTGAAAAACGTTTTGAAGGTTTGACTGGGTTAGATGAATTAAAAGCATCTATTGAAGCAGGCACTTATAGCGGTGTGGCTCTTGAAGACATTACCCCGTCATTTTTTAATGACATGGTTAGAGATGCTTCTGGTGTGTCACCCGGTGGTTGGAATCCTACACAAGGATTTTATAGTTCTGGTGCTGATGATTATGTTGAAACGTATTTAACTGAACCAGAAAATAACCCACAAAATGAAGATGGCAACTTTAGGTTTGTTCAACGAACTTTGTTAGATGGGCGTACGGTTTGGGAAGAAAATACAAACTATGTTCCTGATGATGCTACTGGTCCCGGTTCACCAAAATCTATTGAACGCACAAATCAGCTTACTGAAAGTATGAGATTAGAAGAGTTAGCTGCACGAGGTGTAGAAAACGCAACATCTATTTTAACAAGACTTGTAACTTCATTTGGATTGCCTGTAAGTGTTGTAAGTAAATTAAAAAAATTTATGGTTGACGGTTTAGGTGAAGAAGCTATTGCTTTAGAAGTCCGTCAAACAGAAGAGTATAAAACACGGTTCCCCGGTATGGCTTTACGTCGTGATAACGGGTTTGGATCTATTACAGAAGCTCAATACATGCAAAATGAAGATGATTATGAAGCTTTGTTGCGTACTCATGGGCTTCCACCACGTTTTTATGATGACAGAATGGATTTTGCTACTCTTATAGCTGCTGATGTTTCGCCTAATGAGTTTAATGAACGAGTTACTTTGGCTGAATTAGCTACAGCAGGTGCTGATCCGAATACTAAAGCAGAATTAAAACGACTTTACGATGTAGACCCGGCTGATCTTGTTGCTTATTATTTAGATCCTGAAAGCGCTACAAATCTTATAGAAGAACGTCGTTCTTTGGAAGCTGCTGGTTTGTCAGCTACTGCTGCTCGGGTTATGGGCAAAACAGTAGGGTTTGATCGACAAACTGCTACTGCTTTACAACGTGAAGGTATACAACGACGTGAAATACAACAGCGTTTAGTGTCACAAGCAGGTTTGACTGGTCAAACTATAGGTGAACAAGATGCTTTAAGTGTTTCAGATGTTGCTTCTGCCGAGTTTGGGTTAGATCCAAATGTTGCTGACACTGTTGGGCGACGACGAGAAGAACGTGTTGCAGGTTCAGCAGGGCGTAGCGGGTTATTAGTTTCAGGTACAGGCGCTTCTGGTTTTGGTACCAGTACTTGACATAAAGACTTTTGGTTATTTATAATAAAGGTTGTTGTTGGCCCCTGAGGGGTGAGCTAATACAAAAACCCCATCCAAAGTTCCACCGCTGCGGATGCGTACAACAGGTGAGTGACATATGACAGAAAATGACTCCGCTGATTACAGTGACAGTGGTTCTGCCAGTTCATCCGAATCGAAGCCAAACTGGCGTCGTGAGTTAGAAACACGGTTGAAAGAAGCTGAAGTTCGTGCTTCAGAAGCTGAAAACCGGATTTCTGGTTACGAACGTCGGGATACGTTCCGTTCAGCAGGACTTGATCCTGATGATCCTCGTGTCAAGTATTTTGTTAAAGGTTACGATGGGGAGTTAGATCCATCTGCTATCCGTTTAGAAGCGGAAGCAGCAGGGTTTGTAAACGATAATGCTCCTCCAGTACAGCAATCTGATTCAATTATGCCTGACGTTTTAAAAGCAGAGGAACGAATTTACTCCGCTGGAGAAGGTGGAGATCCGGTTGCACCACCTGATCTTGATGCTCGCATTAAGGCCACTAAAAACCCAGACGAATTACGAGCTTTAATGGAAAGCGAAGGAGTTCATTGGGGGGCAACAGCCTAAGTTACTGAAGCATCGGAGTCCTCACCGAAGGATTATCCGTGGCTTATACAACCACTTCTACGCTAGGCGACTCAGTAAAAACTGCGTTTGACCAGACAGCGTTCTTTGCCCTTCGTTCACAGCCATTGTTTGAAATGGTTGCGGACGTTCGTTCAACTAACCAGAGCCACAACGGTTCTGGCGTACAATTCACATTTTATGCTGACATGTCACAAGCGACATCAGCACTCACTGAAAACAGTGATGTGACTGCTGTAGCTTTAACAGACAGTGCAGTTACCGTAACTCTTGCAGAATACGGCAACGCTGTAATCACTACCGCTAAGGTACGTGGCACCTCATTCCTTAATGTTGACTCAGATGCAGCCAACATTATTGGTTACAACATGGCTGACTCACTCGACAAGATTGTGTCAGATGTTGCAAACGGCGGTACCAACGTAAACTATTCCGGTGGCGCAGCTAACCGTGGAGCGCTTACTACAGGCGACGAATACACTGCTGCTGATGGCCGTAAGGCTGTCGCACAGCTTCGTAGCCGTAACGCTCCGGGCTGGGAAAACGGCAACTACATGGGAATCATTCACCCAGACGTTTCCTACGATCTTCGTAGCGACACAACGGTGACTGACGTTATCCAATACCAAGTACAACAGGACGGCCAATCTATTCGGGCAGGTTCGATTGGTACGTTTAACGGCATCATGTACATCGAAAACCCTCGTGCAGGCCTAATTGCCGACGGTGGTGCTACAACCTTCGACGCTTATCAGACACTTATCTGTGGACGACAGGGACTTGCTAAAGCATTCTCTCGTGCCCCCGGATTTGGGCCTGAGCCAAGCATTGTTGTTGGCCCTGTGGTTGACAGCTTGCGTCGGTTCAACCCAGTTGGCTGGTACCACCTCGTTGGTTACGGTCGATTCCGTGAGGATTCGCTGCAACGTGTAGAGAGCATCTCCAGCATTGGTGCTAACAGCTAATAACTGTTACCTGAGAATTGCGGGGGGGCTAGGTTTTTCCCCTTTTCCTAGCCTCCCCGTTCGTCTCTGCTAGTATTTTATTTATGCCTAAAGTAAACGGAAAAAAGTACCCCTATACAGCTAAAGGTAAAATGGCCGCTGCTGCTGCAAGGAAAAAGAAAAAGAATGCAAAAACAAAACGGTGATGTAACAATTCGGCCTAAACCTATAACTGGGACCGGAGGAACTAAACGTGGCTAGTGGCCTTTATTGTCTGCCTATGGAATACAACTTGGAGCAGACAGCAAACTTTAATATCGATTTTAATGATACGACTGCTGATCGTTTCAAAGTTATGTTAACGACAGCATCGTACAACCCGAATTACAGCACTCATTCTGTTAAGTCTGATGTGGATAACGAGGTGTCTGGTACTGGGTACTCTGCGGGTGGGGAGTCTTTGACTTCTGTCACGTTTGCTACGAGTGGTGGAACTATCACTTGGGATGCAGCGGATGTTGAGTGGACTGGAAGCACGATTACTGCTGCTCGTTATGCAGTGATTTATGACGATGATCTTACGAACAAACCGTTGATTGGGGCTGTCGATTTTGGTGGGGATTTCTCTACTACGGCAGGAACATTCAAAATTACTTGGAATGCAAGCGGCATCTTTACGCTTGACTTGACCCCGTAGGAGTAACTGATGGCAATTCCAACTTCCGGTTATCCAACAACGCTTGACGATACGAATGCTACGCCTAGCGCAACGGTTGAGTTTCCTCAGCCAGCTTCGGCTACTGATTTAGATGCAACTAACGTTGAACACGATATTTTGCATACGAATCTTTCTAAAGCAATTGTTAAATTACAAACGAAACTAGGGATCACTGACTCGAACCCAACTACTGGCACAATATTGCAGGGTACGGGGTCTGGGTCTGCGTGGTCTTCTACGTTGGCTGCTATAACTCTTGGAGGGGCTGTTACTGGCGGCGATCAGGTGATGTCGGCGGTTACGCATAAGGATTATTCCGAGACTGTGTATGCCGGTGGTAATACAGCTACCTCAAAGACGCTTGCGGAAACTAACGGCAATGTCCAGACGTGGACGATGACTGGCAACTGTACGTTTACTATGCCTTCTGGTTCTGGTTTGCAGGCTGGTACTTCGTTGACGTTGATTCTTACGCAGGATGGTACTGGTTCTCGTACTGGTGCGTTTACTGGTGTTAAATGGGCTGGTGGTGCGGCTCCTACTTTGACAACTACTGCTACAACTGGGATTGATGTGTTGACGTTTATTACGTTTAATGGCGGGGCTTCACCTGTTTGGTACGGGTTTGTTGCCGGGGCGGCAATGGCATAATGCCTTTTGGTGCTGCTAAAGCAGCGTTATTTGGTGCTGCTGGTAGCGGCGGTGATTCTGGTTGGATTGCTGTGCCGTCGGGTACCAACGTACCAATGACTTTGTATGCTCACGATCTTGATAGCGAAGGTAATTTGTGGTGCGCTGTAACAAACGGCGATACTTCCAACAGTGATGCTCCGTTAATTGTTATTTTGGCTGACGGTACTGTTGGTGCTGCTAACGATTGGAAACTTATTGACGCCACTAATACCCGACCTTCTTATATGCGTGGGATTTGTGTAAACGGCTCAAAAGTTTACGGGGGTTTCCAAACAGCAAATAGTGCCAATATCCAAATGAGTTATAGCGCTGGATTTACTCCCGGCACATTAGCTCCTGATTACCACAAGTCTTATTATGAAAGCGGGGGTCGAGACTTTTATTTGCATACAAACTGCATTAGGCCTTGGGATTCCGACACTAATATCTATGGTGGTTACGGTTACAACACTAGTTACAACAGGTTTCATGCTTACGTTTCATTGATTGGCACGTCAAATGGGGTTGTTGAAACAGGAATAGACAGTAGTAGCGCTGACACTATTTTGTTTGAGTCGAACTCTGGTGCTAACAGCGTTTATCCCGGGTGGTTTTGTAAGCAAGACACTTATCTTGTAGCTGGTATTCAATATCAAGCCCAGCGTGCTGGTTATCTTGCACAGAACACGGCTAATTCGACCAACTACCGTCAGTATTACACTGATGCTTCAGGCACTATACAGATGCAAGGTGTTTGTCCTGATCCAGATAACACGACGCATCTTTATTTAACGGCATCGACAGGGTCGAATACTTCAGCACATTTAACTAAAGTAACGATGAACGGTGGCGCTGTTTCATGGACTCGCAGAATCCAAGTAGATAATATTTCTAGTATTAGTTCGATGTCGGCTCCTTGCACTGATTCAGACGGCAACATTTATATGGTTTTTGCTGCATATGATACGCAATCGGTAATAGATACTGCGTACCGTATTCATTGGGCTAAATACAACAGTAGCGGCACGTTGCAACAAATTGATTCGACTAATACCCGTTGCTTGTTTTTGTCGCCTGAACACGGGCAAGGGGTTTACGGAGTAAATGCAAGTATTTCAGACGATGACGAATTTATTTTTATTACTGCTTACAACGCAGCCAATACGCCTATAGCAGCGAAATTGCCTCTTGATGGAAGCGGTACTCAATCTGGGGCTTACAGTGTTGGTGGTAAATCGTTTTATTACCGCAACGATGTTACCAGTGTAGAATCGTCAGGTTTTATGAGCGCTGGCGGAACTGACGGTTCATATGCTACGAATACCGAGTCAACGCAAATAAATGTTGGTTTTAATGCTGCTGCACAAATGGGCAGTCCTGCTGTAGCGTCAGAACAAGTCGGGTAATAAAATGTATGTAAGTCCAAGCGGAGAATTTCCACAATATGTAGGCGACATAGAACGTGACAACCCAAGCTGGGTTGAAGGTGATTCTTTGCCTGATGGTTGGATAAAAGTAAGCAATGACACACCTCCATCAGCTTTTTTTACTTGGCCCGAATTAGAAGAAGGTCAAACTGAAGATAATACGGCACCAATTACTGAAACAATTTACAAGCCAACATTGAATGCTGAAGATTATTCAGTTGCGTGGGTTGAAGTTGTAATTGATTTTGTTCAACCTGAAGATGTTGTTCATCCGCATGAAACTCGTTGATGCCCCCGGCAAAGTCAACACTGGACGGCCACTAAAACCAGTAGGTATAGTCGTCCACCACACAGCCTCAAACCGCAACGCCAACCCCGACAACGTGGTAGCGATGTGTATTCGAGGTGTCAACAAAGTCCCCGGACCTCTATACAACTACCTCATCAAACGTGATGGCACCATTGTCAAGTTGACTGCCGACAATGTGAAAGCCAACCACGCCGGTCGAGGCATGGGTGACGTGCTTGCACGCATGAAAGCAGATCGCCCTATCAAAGGCAACGCTACAGCTCCTGGCAAGATCACAGCGAACGGCTCACTTATCGGTGTGTCGTTTATTAACGACGGGCTAGGGGAAGACATTCCGCAGGAACAGATGGATGCAGCGGTAACGTTGTGCGCCTATCTGTGTTTAACGAACGGGTTTAGTCCTTTCACTCGGGTGGCCGGACATAAGGAATGGTCGTCACGTAAGGTGGACCCGTCGTTTGATATGTCAGAGTTTCGTGCGATGGTCGCCCATGAAGCGAACATAGCGAAACCAGAGATCAAGTTACCGAAAGAACCTGAAGATGGTTTGGTGCCGTTCCCAGGTGTTCTGAAGAAGGGCTCACGGTCTGCTGCTGTGAAGTTCGTTCAGGAACGCATAGGTGCGACCCCAGATGGTATTTTTGGGGGTAGAACAAAAGCTAAGCTTGTTGCTTGGCAGAAATCTAATGGACTAGTACCTGACGGTATATGCGGTTCACGGACGTGGGCTGCTATGCAGATACAAAGGAATGACATTGTTCAACCAGCGTTTTATTAAAGACTCACTCGAACGTGGAATCTCTACGTTCGCACAAGCATGGGCCGCAGCTATGGCTATCCCCGGTCCTGATTGGCTTGACGCATTGAAAGTAGCGGGCGTTGCATCCGCTATATGCATAGCGAAAGCTGTGGCCGCCACTCGCGTGGGGGATTCAGAATCGGCTTCACTAAGCAATTAAGGAAATGAGGCTATACGGTGACGCAGTATCGTCAAACGGGGGTTCAATATAGGGCATCTGGGGTGGCGTATGGCTCTCCTACGACGGTTACCCCTGCGACGATTGCTGCTACCGCAACAGTCTTAGACGAAGTAAATGTCCAGTACCGTGAACCGGGACTGGCATACCGCAACAACTACACGTACAGCCAATCTGATACAGGTATTGTTGAGGTCGTAGCGACCGTGACAACGGTCACTGCTACTGTCGCTTTCTCAGCGGCTGCCAGCATTGAAGCAAACATTTCTGTTTCAACGATTGCTGGTGTAGCAGCGTTACCTGGTGCGGGTGTAACCGCTAACTACGTGGACATTGCAGAAGTAGACATGAGCGCTGTAGCAGCGTTGCCTACCCCAACTTTGCAAACAGATGGAACAATAAATGTTTCAACGATTGCAGGTGTAGGAACAATCAGTGGCACCGCTGTAGTAGACCTCCTCCCTGCCACGATTGCAGCAACAGCAACTGTTCCAGCAGTCAGCGTTTCAGCTCACGCCACACCCGGCGACATTGCTGTCACTTCCGCTGTCGGCACCGATCAGATGTATACGTTCTATCCGGGGTCAACAAACAAAACTCCTACGATTGGGTTAAGGAACCAGCCAACTCCAGCGGCTTACGCTTTGATGCGGCATTACAGTCCTCGACCAAAAGCCGACAACTTGTTCATTATCAACAACAGTTCGGTACAAAACTTTATGCCTGCCGATGCGTCAACGGTCACTCGTACCCTGTACGGGGCGCATTTACCACCCACAGACCTTACAGCCACTGAGATATCATTACTTAAAGCAAGTGGTTTTCCGATTGATGTAGGGATTAGTGGTATTTGATGCCTGTTTACGCATACCGTTGTTTGGATTGTGGACTGACTATTGATGTTCGTCATGGCTTTGACGAAACATATGGCGCTGACTGTGAGGGATGCGGCGGGATAGTTCGCAAGTATTTCGGGCATGTCCAGTTCGCTCCTTCAGCTACCCCATCAAGAAGCAGTATCGACTGGGGAGTTACGAAACGCAATGAGGCAAACAAAGAAGCAGACATGGCAGCGTACAGACGCCTCCGCTCTGAGGGGCTACAACCCCCTAGTATTGACGGGTCTTCCCGGCTTGAGAAACACGCTGGGGCATCCCACGAAATCCAAGCCGGTCAAGTCCTTACAAAGAAAGGCCGTAAACGTAAAGAAGCGGCCCTTAATGACGTTCTTGGGAGCACCTGATGACCGCACAAGTATGGATTGACCAGACCAGAGACATGCTCTTATCGGGCTATGTTGAGGATCTGGATTTGGTGACGACGGCTCCTTCGCCTGCGACTACTGGTACGACACTAGTCATTCAAGGCATTTCTTCTTCTATTGTGAAGGGTGTCGTTATTGAAGTGAACTCTGAGTTGATGTATGTTATTTCGGTTACTTCGACGACTGTTTCTGTGATGCGTGGCTACGGTGGATCTACCGCTGGTACGCACACGGCTGGCGATGTGGTGAGGGTTTCCCCTAAGTTCCCTGCACATCGCATCATCCAGTCCATTAACGATGACTTGGCCGATTTGTCTGCCCCCAGCCAAGGGCTGTTCCAGATGAAGACTACGAGCTTCACTTACAACTCTTCTGTCGATGGGTATGACTTGTCTGGTTTGACCTCCGCTGAAATCGATTCAATTTATTCGGTTACTTATGCGGACGCTGGCAGTGCTGCTAGTGAGCCGGAAGTGTCGTCGTGGCGGTTGCGTAGGAACAGAGACACAAGCAGTTTCTCTAGCGGGCTGGCATTAATTCTTTATAGCGGGGTGTGGCCAGGGCAAACAGTCACAGTGGCATATAAGGCTCCGTTCACTTCTATTTCTACTACTGATCTGACAGCAAGCCGGTCTCTTACTGGGTTAGCCGTCACGGCATACGATTTGCCTCCTCTTGGGGCGGCAATGGCTTTGATGACTACAACTCCTATACGCAGGGAATTCCTTGATGCTCAAGGAACTTCTCGTATGGCGGACGAGGTGCCACCTGGGGCGATCTCTGCTTCGTTTAGAGATCTGATGGGGAGGAGACGTGCCCGTGTTGAAGCTGAATCAGGTCGACTTGTTTCGCAATACCCACAGGTATGGACTCGCAGCTCTGGTATGCGTCCTTCTAACCAGTGGAGCGGGTACTCGTCGTGAGTTTTAATGCAGAGCTGTTGCCAGTGGAACTGGATGGTGTCGCCTATTCGGTTGACACCCGTCAGTATTCGCGCACAACAGTGCCTGCGTTACGTGAACAGCGAGACACTAGCAAAGAGCCAGGGGAGAACACGCTTGACACGACTGGTGCATGGGTTCGTTCTCAAACGGATTGGAGTTTAGGTGCGGGTCAAGAACATTTTGATTTGGCTGACAGTGATCGCAGGCGTTTCGAGTCTTCTAGCGGTGTTAATCCGTGGACGAAAGGCGAACTCTCGTTACTCCCCATTACGGAAGAGAAGCTAAACCAGACAGGCACAAACTTGAAGGTGCATCGTATAGGCACCTATCTTTACATGGCTTACGGTTCTGTTCTTGCGTGGGTGTCTAATCCTACGACAGCTACGTTCACAATTTCGGGGTCAAACTCTATTGATTTCAACACGTCAACACCTTCACGGTCAGGCAACATCACTGACTTCCACTCAGACGGCACATACGTCTATGTGGCGTTCGGTAACAGCGACAAGATAGCTCGATGCGCTATCAACT
>WLWG01003104.1_pt1 | contig 11662 bp, 16 predicted proteins | sample 6712871 | NCBI WGS metagenome assembly WLWG01 (sample SAMN12718693, study PRJNA515312) | sponge metagenome | isolation source: marine sponge | host: Mycale hentscheli | place: New Zealand: South Island, Marlborough, Capsize Point | collected 2003-05-01 | reverse complement strand
CTGTTAATCTTTCGTAAACTTCACGCCAATTGACCTGAGACAATGCCTCAAGAATCATGTCTTGCCTGAAGAAGTGGTCAATGCTCTGGGGATGTCCTGCTTCTTCTGGGAACATGATTTCATCAACCATATCCTTGAGTTCAATACAAGCATCGTATGAATCACCACAGCGCTGCAAGATCTCCTGTGCAGTGTTGTAATAGCCCTCATTGTTGGCTATGTATAAAACGATTGTGTCGGTTGCTAAACTCATGTTGTGTTGCTCCTGTTTATTGATCTTTATTTTTTGTTGTGCTGTTTTTCAGACACTTGAACCGCTAACAGTGTGAAGACAGGCATCCAAAGAAATAGGCTTAATACCGCTACAAGCTCAAAAAATTGTTCCACTGTGTCGCCTCCTGTGTTATGAATTGTGTTGTTGCCAGTGTACCACAAAGCCTCAGAAGTTCCAAGGCTTTGCGTTTAATTCTCTGCATATTTTGTTGGCTTCCCTTGTTCCTTTTACGTTGAACTTTTGACCATTAGAAAGCTCGAGTATCATCTTTTTACCTTCGATTTGCTGGTGCTTTGCTGCGTTGTATAGGTTAGCTGTTGTCATCTTGTTTGCCTCGTGTTGTTAAGTGATGTACCTATAATAGCATAGGGTTTCACCTTGTCAAGCATTATTTTAATTTTATTTTACTTTTTTTTGCTTGTGCTGTGTCTCGTGTCGTGCTAGGCGCTTGGACTCCAAGGGCTACTACATAAGCCCCCACACTCGTGCAAACTCGTGCTGATTCTCGTGTTGAAACCCATGCAAGACTCGTGCCAACTTTAGGCGAAGCTTCCTGCCGCATCTCGTGTTGATTCTCGTGTCGCATCTCGTGTTTCAACCCATGACCAGCCTCAAAAGTTATCCACAGGTTATGCACAGGCTGACAAATGTTGGACCGGGGGAGGGGTTTGTCTCGTGTTAATAATTGTAGTTGCCACTCAAGCACAAAATAGGTGAAAATTAGGAATATTACACCGTGTTTCAACGACTGTAACTACTTGATTCAACACGTAGTTGTTACTCGTGCCGCCCAAAGGTAAAAATAGCTTGACTTATGTGAAGACTTATGTTATACTATAGTTGTAATTAGGGACAATTTGTGTTATGACCACTGAATTAAAAAAGAGAGGTCGTGGCAGACCCCGGAAGTCAGAAGTAGCTGCTGTAAAACCCGGTAACAAGGGTAAAGTAGGCAGACCAAAGGGTGACGCTGCTATAATCAACGAGTACAAAGCTCGTATGCTGGCTTCACCGAAGTCAAAGAAAGTCCTTGAGACTATTTTTGATGCTGCACTTGACAACGACCATAAGAATCAGGCTTCTGCTTGGAAGCTAATTATGGACCGTATGTTACCAGTAGGTGCATTTGAGAAGGAAGTAGTGAAGGACGGTGGTAGAAACGCCATACAGATCAACATAACAGGTGTTGGTGCTGTAGACGTAAGCGACCCTAGTGACGTAATCGAAGGAGAAGTAGTTGATGAGTCTTGAGTTTTTTACACTGGAAGAGTTCAACTGCAGAGTCACTGGTGACAACAAGATGGAACCAGAGTTCCTACAGAAGCTTGATCGTTTACGTGGTGAGTGTGGGTTCCCGTTTGTCATAACAAGCGGTTATAGACACCCCATTGAACATCCTATAGAGGCTAACAAGGAAGTTCCGGGGACCCATGCTCAGGGCATTGCTGCAGACATCCAAGTCAGCTTCGGCAGTCATCGCTTCATCATTGTACAAAAGGCACTTGCGCTTGGCTTCACGGGCATAGGCATTGCTAAGACCTTTGTCCATGTGGACACACGAGGCACAACTCCAGTTATGTGGTTGTACTAACATGATGTACTACACCAAACATAAAACTTTAGCGGACACTTCAGAGACATCTCTGTTTACAGTCCCTTCTGGCTACGTTCTGTGGATTAATTATATATTCATAGCTAACCATGGCGGCAGCACAAACAACGTGTCCTGCTGGTGGGCAGACGGTGCTGGTGTAGACCAGTTGTACTTTATGGATAGCGACTCACTACAAAGCGGAGCCAAAGAAATCTTAGGTGGTCAATCAGATTCACCTATTTTTGTACTCCACAACGGAGACGTAGTGAAAGCACAGACAGGTTCTGTTGGTGACGTAGAAATTGCCTTTACGTTTAGACTGATGAATGAACCTGCGTCTTTCCCTAACTTCAATGGATCTTGACAACTAACTAGGAGTATAAAATGCCAGCACCACTTGTAGCAGCAGGAGCAGCAGGAGCAGCAGCTATTGCTAGATTCATTGCCCAAAAAGGCATGAAAGAAGCAGTTAAAAAGTTTGGTAAGAAAGCTGTAGACGAAGCTAAGAAGCATGGCAAAGACATGGTTACTAAGCCAACTTCTGGTCAGTCTAAAGTAAAAAAAGCTGTATCTAGTCAAAGAGCTAACAGAGAAACAATGAGAAGAACAGCAGGAGTTGCTGGCGGGACTCTTGGTGCTGCTGGTTATGGCGCAGGTAAAATGAGTGGTGGTTCTGAAGCTACTAAGCCTAAAGCAAAGGCTAAAGCCAAAGCTAAAGCTAAAGACCCTAGAACCAACCCAAAAGATTTCCCTGTGTACGGTAAAAGCACTGACTCTGCTAAAGCCTTTAGAGAAGCCCAGCGTAAAGCCAAAAGAAATGGACAAAAGACTTTTACCTTTGAAGGTAGAAGGTACAACACTACTGAGAAATAATGGATCTTGACATCCAGTTACTGCCTTGGCAGCAGGAAGTGTGGGCTGACGATGCTAGATTTAAGATAGTAGCAGCAGGTAGACGTACGGGTAAGTCAAGGCTTGCTGCTTGGCTGCTAATTGTTAATGCTTTGCAGACTGAACGTGGACAGGTGTTCTACGTAGCTCCAACACAGGGTCAGGCCAGAGACATCATGTGGCAGACTCTGTTGGAACTGGGTCACCCTGTAATCTCAGGCAGCCACATTAACAACCTGCAGATCAAGCTGGTCAACGGTGCCACCATCAGCCTCAAGGGTGCCGACAGACCAGAGACTATGCGTGGTGTGTCACTGAAGTTCCTAGTGTTGGACGAGTACGCAGACATGAAGCCTGACGTATTTGAGCAGATCTTAAGACCAGCACTAGCTGACCAAAAGGGCTGCGCTATGTTCATAGGTACGCCTATGGGTCGCAACCACTTCTACGAGTTGTACAAGTACGCAGACTTAGGTGACGACGAGACTTACAAAGCATGGCACTTTACTTCCTATGACAACCCGTTGCTTGACCCGGAAGAAATTGACGTTGCTAAGAAGTCTATGTCAAGCTATGCGTTTCGTCAGGAGTTTATGGCGTCATTTGAAGCTCGTGGGTCAGAAATGTTTAAAGAGGACTGGGTAAAGTTCGACGACGAAGGTATTGACGAAGGAGACTACTACATTGCAGTTGACTTGGCAGGTTTTGAAGAAGTCAACAAGAAGCGTACTAAAAATGCTAAACTGGACGAAACAGCCATTGCCGTGGTCAAGGTTAATCCTAATGGTTGGTACGTTGACAATATTATTTACGGGAGATGGAGCCTTGACGAGACAGCAGCCAAAATATTTCAGGCTGTTAGAGACTACAGGCCCGTTAGCGTTGGTATCGAAAGAGGCATAGCAAAGCAAGCAGTAATGTCTCCTCTAACGGACTTACAGAGGCGCTACGGGACGTTCTTCAGGGTTGAAGAGTTGACCCACGGTAACAAGAAGAAGACTGACAGGGTGATGTGGGCGTTACAGGGCAGGTTTGAGAATGGCTTTGTGACACTCAACAGAGGCGAGTGGAACTCTAGGTTCTTGGACCAGCTATTTCAGTTCCCGGACCCACTAACTCACGACGACTTGGTTGACGCTTTAGCTTACATAGATCAACTGGCAAACGTAGCGTACGACTATGACTACGAAATAGACAACCATGAAATTTTAGACGTAGTAGCAGGATACTAACATGCCTAAAAAGAAACAACCAGAGTTTGTAGATAGAATCAATAATCCTGATAAGTACCCGTACATTAAAAACAAAGACGGCTCTGTGTCTACTCACCGCATGGCAGCAGAGGTAGATGAAAAAGGAAACTGGATTGTTTTTCCTACTATCCAATTTGACGGTAAAAAATTAGTTCAGTTTAAAAACAGTCAAAAAGCTATGGACAACGCCATAACTTCTGGTAATTTTTTACAAATGCCTTCTAAAGAAAAAGCTCTTGCTTATGCAAAAGGAGGCTATAAAACAGGAACCGCACTAGAAAATTTTAATCCTTTAGTGCAAAAAGCAAAAACAGCTAAAACTTTTATAGATGCGGTGGAGTAAAACATGAGTGAAATATTTGAGCAGGACCCTTTGTTGATAGAAGAATCTATTGAAGACTGGGTAATTACTAAGTGTGAAGACTGGCGTGACCACTACGAGTCAAACTACGAGGCACGTTTTGACGAGTACTACAGACTTTGGCGGGGCATCTGGGACCCTGCTGACTCCGACAGAGCTTCAGAAAGATCCAGAATCATCTCACCTGCGTTGCAGCAAGCAGTAGAGTCCAATGTAGCTGAGATGGAAGAAGCCACCTTTGGACGTGGCAAGTGGTTTGACGTCAGTGACAATATGGGTGATACCCAGAAGCAGGACGTGTTGTTCCTGCGTAATAAACTTACGGAAGACTTTGAGGACTGCAAGGTTCGTAAAGCAGTAGCAGAGTGTCTCATCAATGCAGCCGTGTTTGGCGTAGGTATTGGTGAGGTTGTTATTGAGGAAATGAAAGAGATGGCACCGGCCACACAGCCCATCATGGGTGGTGACTTACAGGCAGTCGGTGTCAACATCATGGAGCGAGTCAAGGTTAAACTCAAGCCCGTGATGCCTCAGAACTTCCTGATTGACCCAGTGGCTACCAGTGTTGAGGAAGCCATGGGTGTAGCCATTGACGAGTTCGTGAGCTTACATCAGGTGGAACTGCTGCAGGAACAAGGTGTGTACAAGGACGTTTACGTCGGTAGTGCTGCTCCTGACTCTGACTTAGAACCTGACCAAGACATCACGATCTACAGTGACGACAAAGTGCGTCTTACGAAGTACTACGGTTTAGTGCCACGAGAACTGCTGGACAACGCTACAAAAGAAGACGATGACGAAGAAGTAGTAGAACTCACGGGTTCTGAATCTAAGTCTAAGTACGTAGAAGCAGTAGTTGTGATTGCCAATGGTGGAGTCCTGTTGAAAGCAGAGGCTAACCCTTACATGATGCAGGACAGACCTGTAGTTGCTTTCCCGTGGGACGTAGTACCCGGAAGGTTCTGGGGTCGTGGCGTGTGTGAAAAAGGTTACAACTCACAGAAAGCTCTTGACACTGAGTTACGAGCTAGGATTGACGCCCTGAGCCTCACGATCCATCCCATGCTGGCTGTGGACGCCACTAGGTTACCACGAGGTGCTAAACCTGAAGTACGTCCGGGTAAAATGATTCTAACCAGTGGAGATCCTCGTGAAGTTCTACAACCGTTTAACTTTGGTCAGGTCAGTCAGATCACTTTTGCACAGGCAAGTGCTTTGCAGCAGATGGTACAACAGGCTACTGGTGCCGTGGACTCTGCTGGCATTGCGGGTTCAGTCAATGGAGAAGCAACGGCTGCTGGCATTAGTATGTCTCTTGGTGCTATCATTAAGCGCCATAAGCGTACACTGATTAACTTCCAGCAGTCCTTCCTGATACCTTTTGTTAAGAAGGCAGCCTACCGTTACATGCAGTTTGACCCTGAGAACTACCCTGTTGCTGACTACAAGTTCAACGCTACTAGCAGCCTAGGTATCATCGCAAGGGAATACGAAGTCACACAGCTTGTACAACTACTACAGACTATGCAAAAAGACTCACCGTTGTACAACACGCTGATCCAGTCCATCATAGACAACATGAACTTGTCTAACCGTGAAGAACTTATTGCAGCAATGCAACAAGCGATGCAGCCTAACCCAGAAGCACAGCAGATGGCACAGGCAGCACAACAGGCGCAGCTACAATTCCAGCAGTCTCAAACAGAACTATTGTCGTCACAGGCGCAAGAGTCTGTTGCTAGGGCTTCTAAGCTGGCTGCTGAGGCACAGGCTGTACCTATGGAGCTAGAGATTGACCGTATCAACGCAGTCACTAGGAACCTCCGTGAAGGAGACGCAGAAGACAAAGAGTTTGAACGCCGTATGCGTGTTGCAGACACTCTTCTAAAAGAACGACAAATTAAAGGTAAAGAAAATGTTGACAGACAAAGAACTCCAAGTTCTCCTGAGCCAAGTAGACAAGTTTCTCCAACCCCGTTGGGCGCAGTTAGAGGACTTGACACGCCAAATAGAGGAAATCAATAATGCCAAGGGAGAAGGACCCAAGACTGGAAAGAGCAGGAGTAAGCGGCTACAACAAGCCGAAGAGGACTCCTAATCATCCCACTAAGTCGCACGTAGTAGTTGCCAAAGAAGGTGACAAGGTTAAAACTATTAGGTTTGGACAACAGGGAGTCAGCGGTGCGGGTAAAGCCCCTAAGTCTGAGAAAGATAAAGCCAGACGCAAGTCATTTAAAGCTCGTCATGCAAAGAATATTGCAAAAGGTAAGATGTCAGCAGCGTACTGGGCAAATAAGGAGAAGTGGTAGTGGCAGGTCTATATGAGAACATCCGCGCTAAACGTAAGCGAATCGCTGCAGGTAGTGGAGAAAAGATGCGTAAACCGGGTTCCAAAGGTGCGCCCACCGCAAAAGCTTTCAAACAAGCAGCCAAAACAACCAAAAAGAGGAAGAAGTAATGGCTAGAGGCGTACCACATTACTTCAGAGACGGGACAAAACACACAGGTGGAACACACAAGATGCCCAATGGTGAAGTACATTCAGGTGCTTCTCATGGTGCAACTTCTAAAAAACTGTTTCACTTAGACGAACTTTCTAAAACAGCTAAGGAGAAAGCTATGATGTACAAGTCTAAACCAGCAAAACCAAAGGCTAAATCTAAGCCCAAACCCAAGAAAAAGACTATGAAAAAAGGCTACTAAATAATACTTGACTTTTAACTAAAAACATGCTATACTATAACTGTAGTATAAACAAAGGGAAACTATGAAGCCTGAGCTTGAAACTTACTTCAACAACTACAACGAACTCTTCAATTCTGAAGGTTTCAAACAACTCATTCAAGAGCTTTCCAATAATGCAGTAACTTTAGCTGACATTCAGACAGTTAAGGACACTGAAGACTTCTTATTTAGGAAGGGTCAAGTTGCATCTTTAGCTTCTGTAATTAACTTACAGGCAACTATTGAAGCAGCTAGAGATCAAGCTGAAGAGGAAGAAGAAGTAGATGATTAAAGTATACGACTTTCGTTGTGACAACGGACACGTATATGAACAGTTCGTAGACTCTGGCACCAAAGTAAGTAGGTGCAAGTGTGGTGCCAGTGCTACAAAAATGCTGTCTGCCCCGGCTTTTATACTTGATGGACACACTGGGGACTTTCCCGGTAGACACATGAAGTGGGTAAAAGAACACGAACAAGCAGGTAGATCAAACTCATCTCCATAATGACTAAGTTCACGGAGTTTAATTATGTCTAAAGCGACGATGGTTGACATGCAACCTGAAGAGGCAAATGCAGAAGAAACCATAGAAAACGAAGAACAAGAGATTCAACATGAAGTTGAGCAACCTCAAGTAGAAGAACCTACAGTACCAGAGAAGTACCAAGGCAAGTCCTTAGAAGAAGTAGTACAGATGCACCAAGAAGCTGAGAAGCTTTTAGGTCGTCAGTCCTCTGAAGTAGGAGAACTTCGTAAGGTAGTAGACGACTACATTTCTAGTCAGACACCACCAACAGCACCTCAACAACAAGTTGAGCCTGAAGACGATATAGATTACTTTACAGACCCTCAAGCAGCAGTTAATCGTGCTATTGAGAATCATCCTAAGATTAGAGAAGCACAGGAGTACACTGCTCAGTACAAAAAACAATCATCTCTGGCAACGCTTAATAATAAGCATCCAGACATGCAGGAGATCCTTAAGGACCCTAAGTTTGCTGAGTGGATACAGGCTTCAAAGATCAGGACTAAGTTGTTTGTAGACGCTGACCAGCGATACGATGCGGAAGCTGCTGACGAACTGTTTTCACTCTGGAAGGAGCGTAAGACAGTAGCACAGCAGACAGTGCAAGTTGAAAAGCAAGCACGTAAGCAGCAGATCAAGGCAGCCAACACAGGCAATGCACGAGGCAGTGCTGAAGGTAGTCGTAAGAAAGTGTATCGTAGGGCCGACATTATTAAACTAATGAGAACAGACCCTGAGCGTTACCAAGCTTTATCAGAGGAAATCTTAAGAGCTTATAGCGAGGGTCGAGTCAAATAATCTAAAGGAGATTAAGACTAATGGCTACTGCTACATATCCCGGAGCAGCGGGTAATACTGCAAAGACGGAAGCAGCAACGTTTATTCCAGAAATCTGGAGTGACGAGATTATCGCTGCTTACCAAAAGAACCTGAAGATGGCACCTCTTGTCAAGAAGCTCGCTATGAGTGGCAAGAAGGGCGACAAGCTTCACATCCCTAAGCCCGTACGTGGTGACGCAAATGCTAAGGCTGCTGATACTGCAGTTACTATCATTGCCAACACTGAAGGCGAACTAACTGTTGACATCGACCGTCACTTTGAGTACTCACGACTCATCGAGGACATCGTTGAAGTACAAGCTTTAAACAGCTTACGACAGTTCTACACCGAAGACGCTGGCTACGCTCTGGCTACTAAGATCGACACCGACCTCCACTCTTGTGGTACTGGTTTTGGCGACGGTGGTTCAGTTGTGTTCTCTGGTTCAGTAGCTCCTACTGACTACCAGCACACTGGCTGTTTCTTCAATGATGGCGGTACGACTACTCAGTACACTGACGACACTATGGTCGCTGCTGACGTATTCACCGACGCCTTCTTCCGCAACATGATTCAGAAGTTAGACGACAATAACGTACCTATGGAAAGTAGAGTACTTATTATCCCACCTTCTGTTCGTAACACGATCATGGGTATTGACCGTTACGTGTCTTCTGACTTTGTTTCAGGCAGCACTGTAAACTCAGGTCTTATCGGTAACTTGTACGGTGTTGACGTCTACGTTTCTGCTAACTGCGCTACTATCGAAGCTGCAGCAGACAACACTGCGTCATCTATCGACACTCGTGCAGCACTCTTGTTCCACAAGGACGCTATCGTTCTTGCAGAGCAGCAGTCAGTACGTTCACAAACCCAGTACAAGCAGGAATACTTGTCAACTCTGTACACGGCTGATTGCCTGTACGGTGTTCAGGTTTATCGTCCTGAAGCTGGTTTCGTTCTCGCAGTTGCTGAGTAACGAACGCATACTGGGGGTCTCTTCTGAGGCCCCTAGTTTTTTTTGTTTTCTTTAGCTGGAGCAGTCTATGGGTATCTTTAGAGGTACTGGAGGTACTGGTGACGCAACTACGGACGCTGTAGCGTCTCAAGTTGGCACTGATGCTGCGACTGCTTCAACTAAAGCAAACGAGGCTGCTAATTCAGCCACAGACGCTGCTAACTCAGCTACTGCTGCAGCTACCAGCGAGACTAATTCTGGAACCAGTGAAACTAACGCTGCCGCCAGTGCAACCACAGCAAGTACTAAGGCAACTGAGGCGTCCACAAGCGCCACTAACGCAGCAACGAGTGCAACTAATGCAGGTACATCAGAAACCAACGCAGCCTCTAGTGCCACCGGTGCAGCCAGCAGTGCGACTACAGCGACAACTAAAGCAACGGAAGCAGCAACTAGCGCAACCAATGCTGCCACCAGTGCAACCACAGCAACAACCAAAGCCAGCGAAGCGAGTACTTCCGCAACCAATGCGGCAACTTCTGAAACAAATGCTGGCAACTCTGCTACAGCGGCTGCAACGTCTGCAACAAACGCTGGCACATCAGAGACCAACGCTGCAACCTCCGCAACCAACGCATCTAACAGTGCAACAGCGTCAGCTTCTAGCGCAACAGCGGCAGCAAGCAGCGCAGCGTCAGCAGCAGCAACTTTAGCAGCTTCCGCGCTAAAAGCTAACAATTTATCTGACTTAGCTGATGCAGCGACTGCTAGAACTAACTTAGGTTTAGGAACAGCCGCTACAACAGCAGCTTCTGCTTACGCCACAGCAGCACAGGGAACTTTGGCAGACTCAGCACTACAATCAGACTCAACTCTAAACGCAGACAATATGACAACAGGTACGCTTTCAGGCGGCACTTACTAAAGAGGAACTTAAACAATGGCTACAACAATTGTAACTAAAAACGGCTCAGGTGCACCCACAGCCTCCGACTTAGTAGCTGGGGAACTTGCCGTAGACTTAACTAACGGACGTTTGTACACAGAGGACAGTGGCGGCTCTGTGATTGAAATTGGGTTGAACCCAAGTGGCAACGTAGACGTTACGGGGACTGTGACTGCTGATACGGCTAACATTGGAGGAACCATTCCTGCGTCTCCAGATGGCGTATTGGCGGTACGTAGTGATTCTGACGCCCATGCAATATCTATTTATGAACCTGCTGGAGCCAATGAAAACTGGCAAATTGGCGTGGATGCTGATGGTGACTTAGGTTTTTACAACTCTGGTTCTACGAGTGCTGCGGTTACGCTTGATGACTCTAACAACGTCGGGATTGGCAACACAGTCCCTACAGGAAAGCTAACAATTTCTGAAGCCGCTGGTGCTAATGCTCCAACCACCGTAACTGCTGCTAATACTTATTTACAATTAGGTAGTGCAGATTTCGGAGCCAGCAACAACGGCAAGTTTATGATTGGTTTTGGTTTTACCGATGGAACGACTAATACCAATGCCCCTGCTTACATAGGCTTTGAAGAGTCAAGCACTTCAGGAGATACCAAAGGTAGTTTAACGTTTCACACTAGAGATGTTATTACTGATACTGCCCCAACAGAACGTATGCGCATAGATTCAGCAGGGAATGTGGGGATTGGTACGAGTAGTCCTTCTGAGCCTCTTCATGTCCAAGAAGGCTCTTCAGGAATTACGTCAAAAGCAGGAACTGTTCTTTTAGTAGACGGCTCTGGCAGTACAAAAGTAAGTGTCGCTTCAGGAACCACATCTACAGGTCAACTTCTTTTTGGTAGCTCTGATGACAACGACGCTGGCCGTATTATTTATGACCATAGCAGTGACGGGTTACAAGTTTGGACAAATGGTTCAAGAGCTGTAGATGTTGATAGCTCTGGCAATGTTGGTATTAATGAATCAAGCCCTGACCGTCTTTTGCATGTTAACGGTGGTGCTGAAAACGTTGTTGCTAAGTTTGAATCAACAGATACAGCAACAGCCATTGAGTTTACAGACTCAACAGGAACAGTAACGCTAGAAACAAGAAACGATTTTAGGTTCAAGTCAGGCTCTACAATCAACGCAATAATTGATTCTAGTGGCTCCGTCGGGATTGGTACTAGCAGTCCAGACAGCGGTTATAAACTAGATGTTGCGGGTAACGTCGTCTTTGGCGATGGCGGCGGCTTTGACATGAATGTTGATGGCACACGATGGCAGTTTAGTCTTGGCAGCTCAGAAAAG
>WLWG01003103.1_pt1 | contig 11669 bp, 17 predicted proteins | sample 6712871 | NCBI WGS metagenome assembly WLWG01 (sample SAMN12718693, study PRJNA515312) | sponge metagenome | isolation source: marine sponge | host: Mycale hentscheli | place: New Zealand: South Island, Marlborough, Capsize Point | collected 2003-05-01 | reverse complement strand
CTTTAGAAACATATTTTTCTAAAAATTCATGTTGTATTTCTGTAGCGCCTCTGGGTTCCATTGAGTTCTTATACTTCATAGGCTATGGTTTGTAAACATGTTTGAATTCAGAATTATTTACTGTCCATTCTAAAAATTCTTGATTTTCTACAATAGGAAAACCTGCTAAATTAAAAGATGTGTTTAATAGCATAGGAACATTTGTTTTTTTAAAAAACATCTCTATTAAATTATAGTAATTTTGATTATCAATTTTTTTTAAAGTTTGTATCCTACAAGTATTATCAACATGCACTATAGAAGGAACTTCTTTAATAGCTTTTTCTTTTGCATAAACTGCAAATGACATGTGTGGACTTTCTTTTAATGTACCTAAATCAAAATAATTATGTGCGTATTCCAATAATATTGTTCCTGCAAGGGGTCTCCACCATTCTCTTTTTTTAAATTTGTTAACAATATTTTTAGCTTCAGAGTTTCTAGGATCAAATAAAATAGAACGATTTCCTAAAGCTCTAGGTCCCCATTCGCTTTCATTTTGAAAAATGACTAATGGTTTTTGCTCTAATAGTATATCTACAGCTTTTTCTTTAGTTTCTATAATTATCATAATACAATGCAGCACCAATTGATGTACCTGCATCGTGAGGTATTGGATCTACAAAAAAATTTAATTCTGGGTATTGTTTAACATATTTAAAATTATTAGAGCAATTTAAAAAATAACCACCAGATAATACAATATTTTTACTTTTATGTTTTACTTGATTTATTAATTCACAAGTTTCTGCATAAGTTTTTTCTTGTACATTTTTTGCAATATTTACATTATCATAATTTAATTCATATTTTTTATTAGTATAAGCATATGAAGATAATCCCATAACTTTCCCAGCATTGTCTCCATTCTCTCCATAACCAATTTCATCACATGCTTTTGTGAATGATAACCCACCTTTAATTTCATTGCTAAATTTATTTAAAAAACCACTAACATATTTAAATAAACTAATTGAAGATGCGTCTTTTGATACTTCTTGATTGCCCCTATAACAAGTACTATGTTTAAAAAAAGGTGTAACGTTTTTATTATTTATTAAATAAATTGATTCTATTTCTTGATATGGAATATGAAACTTACATGCACCACCACCGTCAACAATTATAGCTGCGGCTTCATTAAAATTACTAAAATAAAAAGATGAAACAGCATGATAAATATGATGCTCTTTTTCATCAAAGTAATATGGAGGATTATCTAATTGTTTCTGTAATGAGTTAATTATTTTTTGATCACTGCAAGTAGTGTAAGAGTAATTTCTACCATAAGAAGTATAACAAACAAAATCTGGTTTAAAGTTTACTTTTTGTAATATTGATTGATAAACATTTGTGTTTTCGTTAGGAACATAATTTTTTTCAAGAGTAAATCTTTCTTCATTATAAAAATGTGTAACTTTTTTATTTTCGTAAATACAAATAGATGGGTGATGAGATATATTTATAGAAACTATTCTCACAAAAGCCTTTAGGTTTTATTTTCATGAAGCTTAAGAGTTTCTTCTTTGTATATAATAAAAAATGGTTGTGTCCATCTTTCATCTACAGTTTGTTCCATTGATGGACTATGAGGTATTTGTGAATTATACCAAACACATCTATTATATCTTGATCCTATAATAACAGTAGGTTCATAGTCTTGTGTTTTTTCAAATATAAAAGTTCCATCATGCAATCTATTTGAGTTAAAATATATTACACCAGCTACATCGCAAGTTGAAGAATCTCTATGTGGTTTATATTGTTTCCAAGATGGCGATCTTTTAAACTCCTCTAATTTTGTTTTTCTAAAAAAAGTTGTTATTAACAAAGGTTTAGTATTTGTTTTTTCTTCCCAAGTTTTTTTAAAAATACTGTATGGACTTAAAGGACCTTCATCTGTTAATCTTTTTGACTCATTTGTAGGCATTCCTAATAATCTATCTCCTCCGTAGTAAATGTCATTAGGTTCGTGATTCGGTGAGAAATGAAGATTAATAAAATTGGCTACAATTAAACCTAAGTTATTTGCACTATAAAAATTTTCTATAAGATTAAACATTTCTTATTTTTTTGTTTTTGCACCCATGCTACCTATTCTAGTTACAGTAATTTCTAGGTCTTGTCTAAAATCATTTTCAGTAGTATCAGTATTGGGATCAGCAACATCAGCATCAAAATCAGCTTTGCTATCATAAACTTTTCCTGTTCTTTTGTGTTTAATAATTTCTTTTGCTACCGCAGGTATTTTTGGTATATCGTTCATTGTAATCTTTCTTGTATGTTGTACTTCCGTATTATACTTTCTGGAATTTTTTTTATGTAAGGATTGTATACTTTTCTTACAGATCCATCAAATAATTTATGCATATTACTGCCAACTACTTTATCATCGTAAGATAAACCATTTACACTCAACTGGTCTAAGTTATTAAATCTATGTTTAAAATAAGGTTCATCTAAAAACTTATATATTTTTTTAAACTCTTGTTCTGGATTTGTAACCATGTCATCATATTTTACATAGTGACAAATATGTTTATAGTTATATGAATTGTTTATTGCCTCAAGTCCTTTAACAATTGCACCATCATTATCCATAAGTAACATTAATTTTTCTTCATCGTTTTTACAATTATATTTATTGGGATAAGCATCGGGGTTTTCCGTATACCATTTCATGTAACTAGCTAACACATCTATTAAATCTCTTAATAGAACTATACATTTAAAAGAACGTTTAAAATGTTTTTGCATTAATTTTAAATTCATTTTAGTCATCACAGGACCACGATCAATAATTATACGTTGTGGCCAATCTTTATAATAATTATCAAACACAGAATCTAACACATTGTCGTATGATTTATAATCTGGATAATTTAAAAACATATCAAGTTGTTTTAACAAATCTAAGTCTTTCATTATCTCTAATGTAATAGAGTTAGGTGTTGCAGCTATTTGAGGGTTTTGATTCATAATACTTGCAAACAAAGTATTACCTGATCTAGGTTGTGATACTAAAAATAAAAGTTGTTTACTTTTTTTTTGCATAAGATCATTGTGTACGTCCCTGTCTATTATATTTTTTATTGTGTTGCAACTTCTTTTTTTTATTAGGTTTCTTACAATGTCTTCTAGGCCGCTTCCTAGGCTTATCTCTTTCTACGAAATCTTTAAATTTTCTAGCCATTTTCTTGCGATCGGTCTATGAGAGCGTAACTTACAACACCTGTTATTTCGTTAGCTGTACCTGCTTGCATTGATAAGACATCACTTGCTTCCATTGCTAAAGTTTCTTCGATCATATTTGCTTGAGCTTTATTAAGTTCTTTATAACCTATTTTTACAACTGAACCTCCAGACTTTGTTAATAAAGCATGTGTATCAACATTGCTTGCAGTATCGTGAACTGCTTGTAAATTTTTCACAAGTATAGTTGCATCTGCAGGGCACGTCAAAACAGGAGTAGCATCTGTAGTTGTTAAATTAAATGTTTCACTTTTGTATCTAATTGTCATGATATAAACCAGTTAAAAGTATCTTGTTCATTTTTTAATTCTTGTTGATAAGAAGTGTTTAACTTATCTTGCATCGTTCGTAAAGACTGTGCTACTTGTCTTTGGTTTTCTTGAGTATAAGCAGGGGTAGGTTCAGGTATAACAATATCTACTCTGGCCATTATCTCATTCCATCTGGTTGAACATCTACTCTAAAAGTTCCATATCTCCAATTTTGATCTGTAGAAGTATTTGCTATTTTAACACTAGCAAACCTAGATCTCGCTCTTGTGTCTACCTTTTGTGTTGATCCGGTGACCGTGAATGGTCCTAAAGGAGAAGATGATTCTGTATCACTAGGAAAGTCTCTAAGTAAAATAGTTACTTGGGCATTACCCTGTATAAGTTTAAAATCTGGAATAAACCTTCTCATACTCATAAACATTTGTGCTTCACCTTCAACGGCTAAACTAAAGTCCCCTGATTCAATAAAGGCTGCAATAGCTGTTTTGTTTCCTGCAGTATCTACCTGATCTGTTCCAACTTCGTGAGCATAATAAATAGTACCACCATTTAAATTTGTTACACCTTGAATTAAAGGGAAAGTTGGTGTTGTTGTTGAATTAAATTCAGTTGCATAAGGAACATCGTATAAATTCGCATCTGTCCAGGTAGTTCTTGATAAAGAACCTGTTGTCCAAGTTCCACTTTGATAATTATATGTAACACATCTATCATTAAAATCTGAACCTGCTTTAGGATAAAACCAATTTATTTCTTCATATAAATGATTAAGTCCTACATATACTGATTCACCATTTTGATAATTTACTCCAAGGTTATCTCCTTTACTTGTAAATACAAAGTCTTCAACTTGGCATGGTAAAGATTTAACAGTACCATCGTATACAAAGAATCCACCTGATTCTCCCATCCAATAAACAGCACCATTTACATATTTTATAGAGTGTTGTCCAATAGCTCCACAATTAGAACCTACTTGTCTTATTGAAAAAGTAAATGGAGGTCCTACAAATTGGATTACGTAAGCAGAATTATCTGTAAGCACTAAGGTATAATCTTTACCTTTTACAGCTCCTACTATCTTCGTACCTGCATCTATTCTAAATGTACCTGCCGTGTTTACTGAAGTTGGTGTGTAATCACCTATATTTTCTTGATCAGAAAATCTTATAAACATTTTATCTTGTGTTCCTGTATTGCCAATTGTAGTTTCAGTTCCCAACATTAATAAATGTCTATCTCTATCTGAAACTAAGGACATAACAGATGCTGTTGGTGCCCCACTTACCACAGTTGCTCTAGTAGTTAATGCATTAGGATTTGAGTTAATTGGATTCCATTCAAATGTTTTACCATTTTTAATGGTGGCAATTAATTTTTCTCCAAAGTTATCTAAAGACCAAGATGCAGGATCAATTGTCAAAGTCGAAGCTAAAGAAGCTTGTCCCCATGCTGTGTAATATTCAACACCAGATCCAGACGCATGGGCAGATCTTGTCCCCGCAACACCCCTCGTAATACCAGTTAAATCATTTGTAGATATACCTGTGTAAGAAATAAATTCTGTCCCCACTTTAATTGTTCCTGACGTTGGAAATCCAGTTGTTGATGCAAGTGTAATAGAAGTTCCAGATCCTCCAGTACCTGCAGTGTCATCTTGTAATAAACCATTTAAAGTTCCGAATACTTGTTGACCTCCACCCCATAATCCTGTTCCCCAACCAAAGCCGTAAGTAAATCCTAAAGCACCTGCACTTATGTATGGATTGACTGTTGCAGATCCAGATCCGTTGACCGTGGTTCCTGCTGCACTAGCCATTGTGATTGTAAATTCATCACTGCTTGGAACAGTGACTACTTGAAAAGTATTTGTTTCAAAATTACCAGCAGTGTATCCAGCACCTGTTGGAGGTGTCACTGAAGTAAATGTAAATAGATCTCCAGGTTGTAATGTATGTGCTGCTTTGTTTACAGTAACTGTCGCTGAAGTGTTTACAGTGTCAAATGTACAACCAGTTATGGCTGTGCCTAAAGGTGTTATATCATAAAAAGCACCTTCATAATAAATAATTAAAACTTTGTTTGTGCCTATGGCTGCATATCTTCGACCATCTAAATCAGCCCATATAAACTGTTCTCTTGCTGCACCTACTAAAGATGAATTAACAAGTTGTTCCCAACCTCCTATTTTTTCAGGTAGTCCGTATCTAAAACGTACAAAGTCCCCGTCAGTCCACTGACCTTGAGCTCCTGTTTCAGTTACCTGTTTATTAAATCCTGGTGCTATTTGTACTTTTGTTAGAGGCATGCTTTATTATATCACTTCCTCTAAGAGGTCTCTATATCATCGTCTTCATAAGATACTAATTCTTTAGTTTTTTTATCAAAATTAAGATGAAAATCTGCCACAACTTTCATTAGATTATTTGCAAAATGTTTCAAAGCAATAGGTTCTAATGTAAATTTACCTTTTTCGTTTATTATTTTTTTTTCGTCCTCAGTAAAAATTATTTCTGCTGCACCATTTTTATAGTGTTTTATAATCATTGTTTCTCCAAACCAAACATTTGTCTTTTGTCTATGAACCACTCCTTATTTGGTCCTTTTTTATCAACATAATGTAAAAAAGCCTGCATATGATAATCTCCCATAAACTCATCTCTTGAATGAGTAAATTCACAGCCCTTGTATATTAATGCATCTCCTCTTTTTAATAAAAAAGATTTACCATCAATTATAATAGGCCAATCAGTTTTATCAGAGTCAATCATAACTGTAACACTATACTCACACGATGGTCTATCTTTGTGGGCAGGCAGATCAGAAAATTTTGTGTAACATCTCCAATAAGAGTATGTTGGTAAAAGCTCTAAACCTATTTCTTTTTCCATTAACCTTAATTTATTTATCATAATACTTTCCATTAAACAATCTGAATAAAAACTAGAATCACAATTAGCATTTGGACCAGTTTCTTCAAAATTTTGAAAATTTGTTCTATGTCGCATTTTACAGTATGTTGTTAATAAATTTAATTCATCCGCTGATAAAAAATTTTTTATTTTTTTGTATTTTAAATTTTTCATAAAATCCAAGTTACCACAGAATATCTCACACCTTTTGTAACTTTATTTACACGATGAGGAAATAAAAAATTACTAGGCCAAACAATAAATCTGTTAGGTTTTTTTTCTATAATATAATCTCTATTGTTAAAATTAAATACAAGTTCTCCTCCTTCATAATCATTATTTAAAAAAAATATACCACTTAGTGTTCTAGGTCTAGCGGCAAAATGATCAGTATGTTCTACGTAAAAACTACCTTGCAAATATTTTAAAATTGCTATTGTTTCTATTTTATTAACAGAACAATGATTGTGTTCTTCACAATAAGAATTAAAAGATAAATAAAATTTTTTTTGTAAATAATTGTGCCAATGGACATCCGATAAAGACTCAGATGTAATACATAATTCTCTTTCTAAAGTATTTCTTATATTTTTGTTTACTGTATTTGAATCATTAATACCAGCGTCTTTAAAATCTTGACTATTAATAAATTTTAAAAAAACACTTAATGTTTTATAATTTATAAAATCATCATAAATTTTAATATACTTCTCTATCTCCAATTTTTTTTACTCCAAAAACGTTCTTTATAATTATGTAATATTTTCAATGCATAAAATAATTTTTTTGATTGTAATTTATCTGAATTAACACCAGTAATTTTCATCTTCCAAGAGTCTCTTTTAAAAGGTATAACTTGCACATAAGGTGTGCCTTTTTTAATAATAGTTGTTAACGTATCATATTTATCACCATTTATTATCATTGGAAAATTTATTTCTGGTTGAAATGTGTCTGTATCTACTATTCCTGGTATTATAGAAAATCTATCATCCTCATTATTTAATGGTGGAACAAATAAACAAGAATATCCAGGAGGTGTTTTAATACACCAAGGATTAAGAAATTTATATATTGGTAAATTTTTATTTTTTTCTGCAAAAGTTGATCCCTCAACTTGAAAAAGACCATGTGTACTTGCTCTTGCCCCACTAAGGTTTACTCCCTTAACTTTTATTAAATCATGAAACACATCGCCTGTCCTATAAAAAGAATCCATTTCTTTAGTTTCTTCGTTATAAACATTATGTTGTATTTGATAATCTTGTGGTATTTTTAAAAGATAGCCAGAAGTTAATGTATCTAAAAATGGCATGCACCCTTTTATTGTAAATCTTTCATTATTAAAAGGACCATGTTTTAATTTTTTAAACCAAGCAGGAATATTTAATTTTATGGGAATAGGATGATCTTCATTTAAATTTACATAATCTTTATGTGAAATAAATTCTATTTGTTTATCGAACATAAAGTTCTTTTATACTAAATAAATTTAAAAGTAAATCTTAAAGTAATTCGCAAGGATGGTAAGCTGTTTGTCCTTGATCCATACAGTACTCAACTAGTGTTTTTCTTAATGGATTGCCTTCACTTACTATAGAAGCTGAGTCTATATTTGATAGATAATCACTAAAAGCAATAACAGATGATCGCATAGGTTTATCTAAAGTTCTTGGATCTGATAACCATTGATGTAAACTTTTTTGAAAAAAATCAATTTCTTTATCAAATGCATCTGGATCAGTATAAAAAGGAAAGGGTTTCTCTTCAGTGCTAACCAATGGATTCCAAACTACATTTGATCCATCACAAGATACAAAGTCTGCTAATCCTTTTTTAAAATTTAAAAAATCAGTATTATTAATTTCAACAATACTTCTATGTTCGTTATGAAAATTTTTATTCTCATTTAGTATAGAATCATTCTCAGCTATTTGATTAATTGCTGAAAAGTCATTTAAATTAAAAATTAAATATGCCATTTTTTAAGTTCCTGTATTTTCAAATATTGCTATTGCACCACTACCACCTGCACTACCACTGCCTCCGTGTGGATTTAAACCAGGATTTGAATTACCTGAACTTCCTCCAGATCCATCAAAGCCTGAAAAAATTCTCATATTAGCGCCAGCAATAGCTCCAGGAGCAGATCCAGCAGCTCCATTGGATCCATTAGCATTATTATTTGCACCAAGACCAGCACCTCCAGCATTTGCTGTTCCAACATCAGTTAAAGTAGTTGCTCCACCAGCATTTCCGGGGTTTCCATTTCCCCAAGGACCACCACCATTTCCTCCGTTTCCTCTTGAACCAACTGTAAAACTTTTTGAAAAAGGTGCAGAAATTGGAAAAGAAAATGCACCAAAACCACCAGTTCCACCGCTACCTGCATTACGACCATAGTACTTACCAGATCCGCCGCCACCACCGCCACCACCGGCAACCATGTAAACTAAACCTGCGTTAGCATTGTTCGCGGCAGTATAAGTTCCTGATGAGTTAGAAAGATGAACTGGAACAAATGCTCCTCCGCCTGCTGATCCTGAAGAAGCAGCGGTAAGTCTACCTTGTGCATCTACTGTAATTGATGATGAAGTGTAAGATCCTGCAGTTACTGTAGTGTCAGCTAATTTATCAGCAGTAACAGCATCGTTGGCGATAGCAGCAGTGCCAACAGCACCGTCTGCAATACCAGCAGCGACAACTGCATCGTCAGCAATTTTTGCTGAAGTCACAGCGTCATCTGCAATTTTAGCTGTCGTCACTGCACTGTCTGCAATTTGTGCAGCGGCTATTGTACCACCTAAAGTATCTAATGAAATTTCATTTAAGTTTGTTCCATCAGAATATGCTGCGTAAATTTTAGCAGCGTCTAAAGTAAATCCAGTTCCTGATGCAGTTTTAATTGTAAGGTTAGTTGGATTAGTTAAACCTGTTGCATCAAATATATAAAATTTTTCTATTGAATCTGGGATAGTACAAACTGTGCTAGCAGCAATAGTTGCAGTAGCAAATTTAATTACCATGTTTCTTGCGTTAGATAATGCACCATCTGACATTACAAGTGCAAGAGTTCCACCACTTGAAAGTGTTACTTGTTCGAAACCAGCGATAGCTTGTTGAATTACGTTTAAGTTTGTGTTTGTTTTATCTCCCCATGTACCAGCGTTTTCGCCAGTCACCATTAGTTCGAGTTTTAAATCTGTTGAGTAACTAGATGTCATAAATTTTATCTCCTAAATAATTAAAATAATACCTCATTTAAGCAGCCCGATCAACCTCAGTCCAATTATTATTTACTCCTGGGTTTACTTCAGCCCATGCAGTAATAATAGGGCTTCCTACTGAAGCTGTCAATTGTATGCCTGTAACATTAATATTTGCTACACCAGTTACAGTCACTGATCCTATAGAACTAGCTAATTGTAACCCACCTACACCTATAATTTGACCTGGTATATCTGCGTGTTGGCCAAGAGTCATTGTTAATTGTTGGCCGGTAACTGGCTCGATAGTTGTTTGTTCTAATGCTATAGATCCCAAGGTCATTGTAGCTTGGATACCTGTAACATCTACTGGAGTTTTAAGACCTCCTGTAGTACTTCCTTGAGACATCGTAGCTTGAACACCTGTAACCGATGTGTCTACATCTGTTCTAACTGGGAATGATGCCGAAGATGTTAAAGCATCAAGTTGATCTTCTGAAGCTAGTACAAATACATCCGAATCAATTTGAATTGAAAAAGATGGATGAGAGAAAGAAGCAGTTAATTGTTGTCCAGTGACAGATGCAGTAACATCTGTAAATGCTGTCTCTTCACCAATTGAAGATGTAAGTGAAATACCTGCAACTTGAACTGAGAAATTATCTCCCCAAGCAAACTCACCCCATTCTCCTCTACCCCAACCTTCACCAGTTAAAGTTTCATCATCGATAGTTACTGAATTTTGAGTTAAATTTAATTGTGAACCAGATACAACAACACCTTGTCCAGTTCTTTGTATTACACTTCCAACAGCCATAGACTCTAAGCTACCGGTGACTGAAACTACAGCAGAAGTTCCTCCTACAGCAGATCCTTGAGTTGATGTTAATTCTAATCCAGTAAGAGTTACTTGATGATCGATTACATGAGTTTCGTTTCCAATAGTTGATGTCAACTGTAAACCAGTGGCAGAAATATCTACCTGACCTTGGTCTCCCCAAGCACTATGACCCCAATATAAACCACCCCAAGAATTTGCAGTTAAATTAGCAGAACCACCCATACCTGAGTGGTTTGAACAATAGTAATACATCGTTGCTGGAGGACCAACCTCCGTTACAACAAATTGAGTGTACGCTCCTGCCTGACCAGGAGTTCCAACATAAGTTACACCAGTTGTATATTCTGATCCAGAGTTATGTGTGCCATCAGAGGTTATTGAAAATCTTAAAGGATGAGTTGCGTTGCTAGCGTCTGATTGATCAAAACGATAGGTAGCACCATAAGCTAAAGGGACAGTAGCTTGTTGAACTCCGTCTATATAATATTTGTTGCCCGATCCAGGGTTAGAAACTGTAACAGTAAATGTTGTGTATGACACTAGATCGGGCTCCCATAATTATTAAGCTATTCTTAAAATAGCAGCAGAAGTAGTAAATGCAGGGAACTGAATTGTAAATGTTCCAGAGGTTGCAGTTTTATCACTTCCAAAATCTAATACAGCAACTGCATCAGTAGTGTTTGTACCACCATCAGTAGTTGTATTATAAATCAACGCACCTCTTGCAGTAAGAGTTACGTTTTGAAAACTTAAATCAGCAAAATCAGTAATAGCTACTGAAGATGAAACTTTTACACCTTGATTTACTAAAGCAGATCCACCAGCCGTGTAGTTTGATGAAGTCACTTCGTTTGTAGTTTCATAGTTTGTTGTTGATTTTCCTAAAGTTGCAGAACTTGTGTACATCGCTAATTTGTAAGTATCAGATGATGTATCAAAGTCGTGCTTTCCTTGAAGTAATTCTTTTTTAAAAGAATCACAGATTGCGTTTGTTGTTATTGCCATAATTATTCTCCTTTAAAAATTATTGGTTTGGAGAAGGAGAGGGTACTACCATTCTTGGTACACCATCATCAAACTCCGCTCGTCTTCTTCTGCCCATTTGTTGTAGAGCAAAATTCTGTACTTCTTCAGTATACTTTGTATT
>WLWG01003099.1_pt1 | contig 11678 bp, 22 predicted proteins | sample 6712871 | NCBI WGS metagenome assembly WLWG01 (sample SAMN12718693, study PRJNA515312) | sponge metagenome | isolation source: marine sponge | host: Mycale hentscheli | place: New Zealand: South Island, Marlborough, Capsize Point | collected 2003-05-01 | reverse complement strand
CTTCAATAACCTCTTCTGCGAATTTTTCGTCAGGCGCCCAAATCTGTCCCGACTCAAAAATCGGTGACACAGCGTTTACTCTAGCGTGTTTGTCGTTTCCTTTGCTAGGTGTGTAATTTATAACAGGTATCCCCATTTTACGCAATTCAAATGTTAATGGCATTCCAGATGCTTTAGATTCTATTAAAACTGTTTCAGGTTGCCAATAGCGGTATTGCTCAAGAGCTTCTTTACGAAGTTCTGGAAACTCTAGTCGTTCCTTAAATGCATCTAATAATATTAAATTAGCAGGTGAATCTTCATCAGGGTAGAATACACCCCAAGTGGTGATAGCAGAATAGTCGGCTGTTTCTTTTTTAAGAAAGGCTGTATCATAACTTTGAATGATATGTTGTAATGGTGGGATATATCCTTTGTCCCAAACTTTCCACCATTCACGTTTAATGAGTGATCCTTCTTCAGCTGTTGGGTTTTGCATCCACTGCGCGTTCCACTTACCAACAGAGATAGAAGCTTTGACACCTTCTAGTTCATCGATGTTCCAATACTGTGGCCACACAGGTTTCTTTGATGGTAGGATTGCAGGAAACTCTATAATTTCCCATTGATCTGATTTCAATTCTTTTTGGTTCTTTAACAACATTCCAGTTAGATCTTTCATATTCCATCTAGTCATTACAACCACGATCGCTCCACCTGGTTGTAAACGCTGACGTGGACCTGACGTGTACCATTCATAAGCTCGCTCTAGCGCTGTTACATTTAATGCGTCCTGCTCCGAGTGTGGGTCATCAATAATAAGTAAGTCCGCACCACGGCCCGTGATCGCTGAACCAACACCAGCTGCGTAGTATTCACCACCCTGTTCGGTTTCCCATTTACCAGCTGCTTGACTGTCCTCTCTAAGTCTTGTCTTAAAGACTTCCTTGTACACCGGATCGTCCATAAGGGTTTTAGCTTTACGACCAAATCTTATTGCAAGTTCTGTGGTGTGCGTGGATTGTATAATTTTTAAATTAGGTCTACGTCCTACCATCCAGGCAGGAAGTAAGAAAGATGCAAACTCAGACTTAGTATGTCTAGGTGGCATATTTATAATTAGTCTTTTTATTTTACCATCTGCAATCTTATTAAATTTGTCAGCAATTTTTTTGTGATGGGGTCCTTCTATAAATTCTGGCCAAACGTGTTTAACAAAAGTTAAAAAATCTTTGTGTACTTTTTCTTGTTTGGTTTTTTCGTCTAGCTTCATTGCTAGCTTTAGAAATTCTTTCTGCGCGTCAGGTGGCAGTTTGTCAATGATTTCTTGTTTCATAAAATTTTTTGCAGAATTTTTTTCACTTCTGTTTAGTTGTCATTTGGTTTTTATAGCATATCTATGTCTAAATCAAACCGTAAAGGTAAAAACTTTGGGACCCCTTTTGTAGGCGGGTGGGTGGGCCCAGTGTTAACAAGCATAGTTCCAAAAAAAAATGGACCCCTATTTCTAGGGGTCCACGTTACTTGTTTAGAGTTTTGTGATTAGTTAGCCCAAGTATTAAGGGCGTCTTTTTGTATAACCATTGCAGGTCCAACAACAAAGTCATCGTAACCAAATGCATACTTGTCTTTTGTAAAGTGTGTTCGCCATAATGCTGTAGCCTCTGGGTTTAATGGTAAGCCCATTAATTTTCCCTCTTCATTTAATAGAAGTAAGTCACCATTCGGAAACGTAACACACTCAACCATACCACCAACAAACTTAGATACTGCCTTATAATCTGGCTCATCTTTTTTGTCTGTGATTAGTTTGAATTGTTCTGCTGTTGTATTTACTGTTGTCATAATTATCCTTTCTTAGTTTATGTATGGGAATATATATTATTCCCATACATAGTCAATCTTAAGTTATCCTTTCAATTCGACTAGTTGTATAAGTACCTTGCCAACCCTCTCTATCTTCAGTTACCTTGGCATATCCTTGGGTTTCTCGTCTGTGTGTAATAAAAGGAACTACTGTTCTCGCTCGAACACATTCCATATTTTTATTCAGCCACTCATTCTTACAACCTTGACTACAGAAAAATTTATCTGAGTCTGACGCTTGCCAACCATATTGATTAGGTGCTTGGTCCAATGTTGCATATGCATAACGACCTCGGATTATTCCTTTTGATTTTAGAAACCTATCCGTAGTCGGATAGGTATGACAGTTGGGTCCTTGGCAAAAATGTTTATTAGGCATTGTTGCCCCCTACTGCAATCAATGTGTATTGACCTTTCGCAGTTCTATAACCCTCGTTAGTTATGTCGTAATAAGTAAAAAGTTTTTCGCCACCTTTACTTACCCACTCTCTAGAAAGTTCTGTCCACTTGCCCTTTCTAAATATTCTCTTGTTGTGTTTCTTGGCAAAGTAGCCAATCGTAAATGTATCATTTATTTCTAGTTTCATATTATCCTTTCTTTTGTTATGTATGGGATATTATATTATCCCATACATTAATCAACAACTAATTTAAACTTTCTTCATATTGTTTTCTTGCCAATATCTTAGCCTCTCTTGATTGATTTTTATTCTTCATACCTTTAATCATACTAGCCAAATTACTTGGGTTGTAGATTGTCAAGCCTGTTGAGTTAGTTCTAATTAACTCTGCCTCATCAACTTGTATTCCAAGTTCAGTAGCAAGTTCAATACCCTCGCTTAGATATCTGTATGCTTTCAATCCAATTTTTAATTGGTCGCATTGTTTCATAATTGTATCAATCCATTTTTGATGATTAACAACTAGATTACCTTTTGCAATTCGCCAAGTTTCAAATTGGTCGTATTCAGATTTAGTACAAGCTATTGCTCTTGAACGACAGTAAGATGTTCCAATTACATCAATATAGTATGGTGCATTAAAAGTTTTATTCATTCCAATGCCGTCATTATCACTACCATAATTACTACCTGTATGTCCAAGTGCTTTTAAACACTCATCAACGTGTTTGGTTTTGTGTGGGTTATCTTTGTTTTCATTTTGTTGTGCATAGATATCTGGGTTGCAATCCATAGCTTTTAAATCTTCTCGGTAATATGCAAACGCAAATTTCTTTCCGTCCTCATCACTATATTCGCTACCATTTAGATTACCAAACAAACCAAAATCAAAATGAGATTTAGTTTCTTTTGTTTCGCCCTCATCATCAACATCTTCGTTGTGTGAAAAATAAAAGCATTTATCTTTTGCAACAACATCACAAGGACTTCCATATTTCTTTTTGAAAGTTCTTAACACCTCAACATCTTCTGGTGGATATGCTCTCTCAACAACTTGCTTTGCTCTTTTACTTGCATACATATATTGTTGGTCAACATCTTCCCTTGCTTGAAGATATGCCTCACGTTCTTGCGTGTCCTCATTCTCAAACGTGTGTTTTATTTTATTAAAGAGTTTGTTTCTTAACTCGGTATTCATTCTTATTTTACTCATCTTGTTATCCTTTCTTTGTTATTGATAAGTGGGATATTATATTAATGATTTTATTTGTCAAATCATTTTGTTGCCTAAGCTTAGTTTAATTTCTACGAAATTAAACTAAGCTAGTGTTGTTGGTTTTTTTGGTCTTTTTTTTATTTTTTTTTAAGGGAGGGTGGGCCCAAGGGCAACAAGCTTTTATAAATTAATTACTTGTAATTATCCCATAAGATCCTATATTAGTAATTCCATTATCAAGTTAAGTTAAACTACCTCTGGTAAGGATAAGACCTCGTTAGGGTGATTTCCGGTCGGTAAATTTGTCAATCACTCGCGGATTGTTATTGGTCCTGGAAGATAGCCATTGGACCAATACTGATCCCTGGTCCATTTTATATGAGCCCTGTCCGGACGTTAAACAATTGTCACCGGGCTCTTCACTGGGATGGACCTGGGATCAGTCATTGTTTGACTGTGAGAATAAACACTAGAACACAGGTGGTTGTCATCGGAGGTGGCCTCTTCTAAACCCGGTAATAAATTCTGACCCGGACCCTGCGTAGCATAGTGACTGATCATTATCCTTGAACCCTAGAATTGTGAGCGCAAGCTCACAAGCTGGGATGGTGGGAGGGTGGGCCCGTAGGCCACAAGCACATTAAAAAAAATAATTGTTGACAGGCAGCACCAGCCTGATAGTATGGGATTTTATAACAACTAATAGAAAGGATAATATGACTAAATCAATCAAAGCGGAATATTTACCAGGAGGCGCGAAGCGTCAAGAGATGCTGGACCAGGTCCCTGGTTACCTTGCAGGTCCCGGCGCGGATCAGGCGACGAAGCATCACTTCTGCCTGGACGTTTTGAAGCTCACAGAGACTGAGTACCTGGAGGCCCTGAACAAAGCAACCAATGGAGGACTCGTTGAAGCGGCGTGGAATTAAAATTAAAGCGGGCGACCTGATGCCGTGGTTCTTACAGGACCACGACACGCTCCCGCAATGGTATCTTGACGATACAAAGAAATTTTTTGATTGGTTGAGTGGGAGGGTGGGCCCGAAGGCCACAAGCTCGCAAGCAAAAATAAAACTTGACAGCTAGCTCACAAGCTAGTATGGGATATTATAACAAAGAAAGGATAACAATATGAATATTAAAGAAGCTCAAGCAATAACACACACGCTTTCGAAGCCTGGCAAGATGCCCGGCTGGGCGTACAGCACACCGGCGCACGAGTGCAAGACTGGGACGAAGCTCAGGGCTGTAGCTGGCAGCGTCTGCGCGAACTGTTACGCGTACGAGCGCGGCAGGTATAGATTTCAAAATGTGAAGGACGCACAATACAAAAGATTCGAAGCGCTCAAGCACCCGTTATGGGCTGCAGCTATGGCGGTTCAAATTAATTCTAAAAAGGTGAAGTATTTCCGCTGGCACGACTCAGGCGATGTACAAAACCTGGACCATCTCAACAAGATCTACGAGGTGTGTAGACTGTCACCTGACGTTAAGCACTGGATGCCGACGCGCGAGGCGTGGGTGAAGGATCACCTGGCCAGCTGTCCGGACAACTTGATTGTTAGATTAAGCGCGCCAATGATTGACCAGCCGGCACCGTCAAGCTGGGTACACACGTCAACAGTAGTTACCAGCGGCAGGACCTGCCCGGCACCCGATCAGGGCAACCAGTGTAAAGACTGTCGAGCTTGCTGGGACAAAGACATTAAGAACATAGCATACGGCGAACACTAAGATGCACGTATTCAAACACCCAAAATATTATGAAGAGTATAGGCGTAGAGCCAAGAGAGAACAAGCCCGCAAGCGAGCAGAGGACGGGGGGCGGGTGGGCCCGAAGGCCACAAGCTCACAAGCTGACAAGCCCGCAAGCGATCAGGCGTCAAGCGGTTCACGAACCAACAAGCGCTGAATGTGGTCCCAGTCGTTCATAGCGAGTGTTGGAGTTTCCCTGTGGTCCGCAAGCAGACCGTGGATCGCGGATGACTCGTAAAGTTTTACGTTCCCTTCAAGAGGCTCTTGAAGGAGGATAAAGTTCCGATTACTTCTGGTCATATGAAACATTTTTTGATGAGGGCTGAAGCTTATCTTTGGGCCTCTAGCTATCTTCATCTCTACCATAAAAAAACCACAATTATCATTGTATCCCAATAGATCGGGCACACCGAAGGATGCCCAAGACTCCAGTCTTGTCCACTGGATTTTAGGTGTCTTCTTCTTAATTAACTTCCAAAATTTGCTCTCTGGTTTCACCGGAATTCCTGCTTGATAACTACACCATAATACGGTAAATTACAAGTATGACACAACCTAAAAGATTAACAGAACAACAACGTAAATTTGCAGAATTACTAGTTTATAATGAGGGTAAGATGTCACCAGCAGAGGCTGCTTACGAAGCAGGCTACAAGACTAGGGCTAGAAAAGCTGCATCAGAGATGCGTAACCCAAAATACTTTCCGTTAGTTGTCAGCTATATTGGCGAATTAAGGGCAGAAGTTAGGGAGAAATATGGCATAACTTTTGAGAAGCACGTCACAGAATTAGCACAGATAAGAAACAAAGCATTAGAAAACAAAGCTTGGAGTGCAGCAGTAAATGCAGAAGTGGCCCGTGGTAAAGCTGGTGGACTGTACGTAGATCAGAAATTAGTTATGACAGGTAATATAGATAACTTATCTGCAGATGAGATTAAAGATAAACTTAAAAAGATTCTAGATGATAACAAAGAAATAATTAATATTACGCCTGAAGATATCGAATCAAGTACACTAGAATTGCAAGAAGAATCCAACCTTGATTCCCATTTACAAAAGAATTAACTTTATTTAAAAGTTTTTTAGGTAGTTTTTTTACGAGTGCTGACTTGTTTATAACTGGTTTGTATTCCATTTGAATCTGGTCCTTTCCTTGGTGGAAGTTGATCCCATTTTACATTAGGCATATTCTTTGTCAATGTAGGGTTTCTCTCTGCTCTGTTTCTTAATGATTGCTTGTAGCTATCATTCAAATCAGATTGTTCTTGTTCCATTTTATTTTTCATTTATTTTTTCCATACGTACTATACACCCTTTAGGGAATACATTTCTATCACTAAATAATTCATCATTAACTTCATAGCTTGCAAAAGTTCTAACATTCTTTTTATCTTTGTTTAACAAATACGCGTGAGTTATCATCTCTGATGGCATAAAGCCTGCTGCTGTGTGTAAGTCTGCGTGCCCGCTGTCACCCGTGATATCCAGCCACGTAATTTTGTAAAAGTAATATCTTTTCTTTTTAATTACAACAGATTTGTATTTAGATTTCTTAAGTCGTTTCATATCAGATCTTATACTGTATAGGGAGATTTTTGGGCAAAAAAGTTTTTAAAAAAAATAAAAAAATCCCCGCGCGCCGAATACAGTACTGTGCCAGAGCAAAAATCAAAAAAGCTAGCAATACCAACAACTGTGCCAAGCTGTGCCAAGGGTCGTGGCACACTATTATCTGCCTATACCAACACTTATAAGCCAAAATAGGGGTGTGCCAACTGTGCCAGAGGTTTTTTTTACTTTTAAAAAAATAAAATTGCTCCAGGATTCCACTATACATTGGCACAACTACCTATCCTTTAGCCCCATTTTCGTCACAAATGCAATACTGGACGCATTTGTGCCATAATTGATTATTTTTTTTACACCTGGACCCTGTAATTCTAGGTCCGCATATGGTTTCCACTGCTTACGTATTAGATTTAATTCTAAAATCAGATTCGACCATTGTTTGGGACTTATGTTTGTCCCGACTATAGTTACCTTTTTCATAATCTATACATAGTTTACCTTCTAAATGGTCCATCTCGTGCTGTATGCACCTAGCTGCCAAGTTATAAAAGGTTTTAACTATCTCTTCTCCTTCCTCATCCTGGTACTTTAGAGTGATTCTAATGTACCTTTTTACTTCTCCTCTCTTGCCTGGCGCAGATAAGCACCCTTCAAAATCTGTTAATGATTCTTTAGACTTCTTAATAATTTCTGGATTTATAAAAACTTGTGGTTTTTCTTCTGTCCTGTTTACATCCATTACAAACATACGAAGCTGATAGCCAACTTGTATAGCAGCTAAACCTATGCCGTGATGTTGATACATAGCTTTCTGCATCCATTTAATAAGTCGTTGTGTCTTTTCATCTAGTGGAAAAGGCACGATTCTACTTACTGATCGTAAAAATACGTCAGGATACTTGACCAATTCTATGTACATAGGTACCCCGCAGTCTCCCGTGAGGCACCTATTAGGCCCTTATCCATTATGGATTCCATTAACTTTGTTTAAAAGTAGGTGACATAAACCTTTTCAAAGACTCTGCTTTGAGTACAACTCTGCAGGGCTCCGGTGAGTTTATTAACTTACTCTCCTGTAATTCTATTTTTCTAATCTCTTCTAGTCTACCATCCATTGTCTCAATATAAATAGGACAATCAGAAATGACTGTACCTTTTTCATTTTTAGTGAATTTCCCTAGAACTTGTTGAAAGTCTCTTACTCTCATCTATTTTCCTCCCTATCTGTTTTACTAATTCGTACCATTTTTTTTTCCACATTTCTTTCATTTCTCCATCTGTCTTGCTATACATAGTATAGATATTATCCAGACGTCTTTGCTCTTGAGCTATAATACTCATCCACCCTCCTTAAAAAGTTATGTTTATATTTTTGAAACTCTGCACCCTCGATTACAAACTCCTGGTAATAATTATCTTTACTGCACATCATCACAACACCTTTTGTAATTTTTGTTTTGTAAATAAAATTATGTGCCATTGCATAAGCTGCTAGTTGAAGACAATAGTCTTCGATCCATTCTCTACGCTTTGGTTTGTTAGTTTGTTTGAAGTCGATGATTGCATCTTCTCCCTTGTGTATTGCTACCAAGTCTGTTTGTCCTGCGTATAATCCAGGATAATATAATGTACACTCTGTGCCATAGTATTCTGTAAGATTACTAAGACCACTTTGTATAACCTGTAATGCCATATTGTGTGCTTGTTTACCAACTGTTGTCTCGTCAAGATAACCCTCACCTAGTATGTACTTCTCTAATATTTTGTGCATTGCTGTTCCTCTCGCACCCGCAGAATCCACGATCCGCGTTGCTTCGGCCTCGCCTACCCGTTCACGCCACTTGGCCAACGATTCGCGCTTCTCTGCGCTCTGTGTAGCGGACAGTATAGTGGTGACAGATGGTAACTTTTCTTTGTTTAATATATAATGTCTTTGTCCCTCGACCATTTCACGTACGGTCCTTGGATATCTATAACTACTATTTTTTTTCATATTAATTTAGTTGCCTCATCAAAGTTTAAATCACCTACTACTTTTTTAATTTTTTCATTATCCCAATTAGTAGTCTTAGGCATCATCTTTTCATACCACGTAGGCTCCTTAATTTTTTTTAAATTCCACGCGTAATAACTACCACACGGAAACTTATTAACATACCCTGGAATCTTATCTCCACAACTCTGTGTCAGTGCATAGTATTTATCTTTCTCAATCGTAGCACCACCCCAACTTTTAATCAAATCTACAGAATGGTATCTACATTTTAATTCCATCAGATAATTATTATTAAATCTATCAGTTCTATTACGATTAGGATCTAAAATTTTTTTAATGGGATCACCTCTAAATACTTTAGTATTTAGTTCTTGTTCCATCAACATCTCATCTACGTGTTTATAACTCATTTTGTTAAACTCCTGTAATGATCTAAATTATAAATATTATCTTTTTTCTGCATTGTTGAATAGTGTCCTATAACTTGTTGTATCTTATCTAACTTAACGTGAGCAAAGGGCCAAATTACACAACACACGTGAAAGGCATCACGAAATACACAACGCCATCTGTATTGCATTTTGTGCCCATTCTTACGTGGTTTTTTATTTAACGTACCACAACCTAAAACATCTGTTAACCATATTAATACAGACTCATCAGTCATTGCAATCTCCATAGAAATACGCCAGCAATTATATCTGTTAACTTTGTTACCTTTTTTCTTACGCTCAAAATATTTTTTGTAAGTGATAGTTCCTTCACCATCAAATAGTCCTGCAATGTATGCTGCCTCTTCACTTGTCATTTCTTTTCCTTATATAAAGTTTCAGTCTTGTCATTGTAGCCATCATAATAATAACCAACAACTTCTTTACGATTATATTTCTTTTTACTTTCTACTTTTCTTTGTCTGTATTTTGGTGTTCGAAGGTCTTTGGCTACAGGATTTTTTTTCACTGTAGCCTCGCCGATGTTGCCATTGCGTTTAATTCCTCAATCGTTGGTTCTTCTAATAGAAGTTCACCTTCTGATTTACATTTATCACACTGTACAATCATATCATAAACTTTGTTATAACCATTCCCCTTGCACTCTGGACAAATATATTTGTGATTAGCTACTTTTACTTTTGCCATTTGCTTTACCACCTTTGTTGTCTAAAAAAAATCTAATAAGTCTACCAATCATTTTTGATCGTGTCCTATTTGTTTTTGTTGCAAGCGTTCCTAATTGTTCCCAGTCAGTTTTGTTAACTGATAGAGATTTATATTTTGCAGGATCTGCCATTGTATTCCTTTCTTTGTTTTGTTCTTCTCATATATGGGAATTTACAATAATAAAACAAGTGTTGCAAGAAAATAATTTTTAATATAAAATTGTGATCTCTTCTCACACCTTTTGTTTGTTCGTCCCTTTCTTGGGACGGGCAGACAAGTTAGAATAATTCTAAACTACTTGTTTTTTCTCACAAGTAAATCTAGTATGAGCTCCGTAAGTATTAACAAATTCTCTGGTTAATGTTTCCATAATATCATTAGAATAAATATACCCGTACCGCGTGCACTCAAATATATCTGGAAATTCTTCTATGGGAGTTGGAATAACTTTACACTCGTTACCTGGTGTAGTGCTACACATCAACATAACAAGAACAACTTTGATCACCGCCCCTGGCCTTTGTAACGTGTCAACTTTTTTTGTAATTTCTTTTTCTTGTTTAATGATTTTGTGTGAACCCCACGACGCTTCTTGGGTTTGTCTCTTGGTACAAAGTGTGTAAATTTTTGTTTGGCCATTACTCTTCATCTAACCATTCTTTAACAAAAGGTTTAGCACCTTTAGGTGTAGTTATGACTGGTAGATAAGTTATCTTACCATTGACGTGTTGTTCTAAATCTGAACCACAACTCATACATCTAAAAAATACTACATCAATATTTACCATCATAGTAAATTGATCACACGTTGGACATTTACCATTAACAACTTCTGTTTTGATTGTGATTTTATCTTTTGCCATTACTCAAGTATTAACTTTTTTATAGATAAAGATCCATCTATATTTGTTTCGAGTTCTGCTTTTGATTTAATACATTGATATTTTATGTGTGACTTAGATTCACGCTTCGCGATCCTCTTACCTTTTAAACAATCAGACATTGTAGCCTGTATACGTGCCTCTTTGATCTCTCCGTGTACAATCATAAGTAAAGCTACAATTAACTCTGTCATTAGTAGGCCTTTCCATTTTCTCGTACCTTATCTTTCAATCCTTCAATATCAGCCAATGCTTTATCTAACTGTTCTCTTAAAAATTCTATGTTTACTTTGTTAGTCATATTCATTTCTTGAGTTTCTTCCATCTTCTCTACAGTTTTATACAAATCCTCAATTAAAAAATGTTGCTCCTGGTCTGTTGGGACCTGTTCACTTTTTTTAAGCAAATCATTTTCAAACAACTCACGTGATGTCTCCAGTGATACAAGTCTTGAAGTTAGCTCTGTGTATGCGAACACACCCATTCCGACTAAAATTATTAGCGATGCTACCGTCTTCATGGGCATCTGTACAGCTGCGGACTCTGATATGTTTAATGGTTTAGTCATTTTTAGGTTTTGGTAAAGGCAGTATATAGTCTTTTGGTGGGATTTTCAATTTGCTTTTTTTGGGTCCTATGATCTTATCATTCATTAATTTGATGTCAGGGTTCTCCTTTTTGTAGTCATCTTTCATATCATCCCACAAACTTTGAGAATCTGAAGGCCTAGTGTTGTTTCCTGTTGGAGCAACACCAACACATTTAGATACTAATAAATTAAAACTAGGATTGTGTTTTAATGTAGGATTACTATTAACTCTTCCACACATTTTCATAAGTTCTAGCTGTTGTT
>WLWG01003096.1_pt1 | contig 11682 bp, 4 predicted proteins | sample 6712871 | NCBI WGS metagenome assembly WLWG01 (sample SAMN12718693, study PRJNA515312) | sponge metagenome | isolation source: marine sponge | host: Mycale hentscheli | place: New Zealand: South Island, Marlborough, Capsize Point | collected 2003-05-01 | reverse complement strand
CCCATCTAAATATGTATTTAATATTCCTTGTTGAACGGACAATAATTTTTGTTTAGTTTTAACATCAATTCTAAGTGTACTACTATTTCTATTTGCTTTATATGCGTTTTCTGCATTAGTTAAATTAGTTTGTGCAGTTTCTACATTCCCATTATATTCAGTCAATTTTGTTGGATTTACAATATCTTCTTTAAAATTTGGTTCATTAAATAAATCTGTTGTGGTTACTATTGCCCCATCAGTTGTCCCCTCATAAGGTTTTTCTTTACTACCTACTTTAACTTTTATTAATATATATTTAGTATCACCTGATTTACCGAGTTTTAATTCTGAAAGTGGTTTACCTGTAACTGTTTTACTAACAATAGTTTTATTATCTGTAGAAACCAATTCTAAAAATTTATTACTTTCAGGCTCAGATTCACCATCTAAATTTTCATTTTGTTCAACTTGATTTATGGTTTCACTTTTTTGTAATCCATCGTATATCTCACTTAGTGTTTCTTGCCCCACTAATTGTTGTTTTATTTCACCTAATTTTAAACCTTCTTGTAAAAATCCATCAACTACACTATCAGACCTAACATCATAGATTTCTGTATTCGCATAGTAATTAAATGACACTGCGTTTTGTAACCTATTAATTGGTCCTGACAATGTATTACCACCAATTAAATCAATAGATAATTGTATATTTGCCATCATAGGTTGTACACCTATACCTTCAGGATTTAAATCGTATTGAATACCACTTCCACCTTCATATGATATAGATAAACTATTAATTGCAATTTTTGTATGAAAGAAATCACCAATTCTTAATATACAAATAGGTGGTCTACCAAAAGAAAGGTTTTGTGGTTGTATACCAGCACCTTCATCATATATACTAGGACCTTGTTTCATACATTGATTTAAAAATGTTAATCTACTATTTAAACCTTCGGGTGTCATACTATGATATCCTGGTTGAAAATATTTTATTTTTTCAGAAATGTATTTAAAATAGTTAGGATAATTAGCATCAATATATTCAAAATATGATGATTCATCAATAATTAAATTATCAACTAAGTTTATTGCCTCTAAAGGGTCAATTTCTATTCCTGTTTTATCAATATCATTTTCGTTTGCTTCTTTAGAGTTTTCAATATCCGTTTCAATATTTGCAGTAACTCTATAATCTTTATCTTTATTAGTATCAACATTTCCTTTTGGTATAACTTTTATTGTTAAACTATTAAGTTTTTCTGATGTTAAATCACTTAAACCTGAAATTATTGCACTTCTAACCGTTTCACCTTGTTCTCTAGTGTATTGTTCAGGACTAGGTAAACTATTATCATCTATAGATAAATCCTTTATTGTGATTCCACAATATGAATCTAAATTAACAACAGTTTTTGAAACGGTTTCTGTACTTTGAACGTCTATAAATTCCCTTATTTTTTTTATAGTATTATTTAAAGATTCTGTAACTATATTAGTAGACGTTGCACAACTTTCGACATTTTCTTGATTTGTACTGACACATTCTGTTTTAAAAAATACGTCTTCAGTTGCAGTTTTGGTTTCAGTTAATGTAACTTCTTTTCTTTTAGTTTCATTTATTTTCTTTTCAATTTCCGCAAAATTTGTTTGTGATTGGTCACACTCTAACGCCCTTAAGAAATCATCTGGTGTCACACAACCAGCAAAGAACCTTTCTACTAAATTGTTACTTTGTCCTTTATAACAATTAATGACTCTAGGATGATCGACAATTATTTTGAAAGATAAACTACCCGACCTTACTGAATTGTTATAAGTATAAACAGGTTCACTTCTACCTATAAATTCAGTCTTTGTCCAATTAGCGGACGTATTTTCATCAAACTTTAAATCATAAGGTGGAAACCACATCATTCTACCTTTTGTTCCCGATATAGGATCTCCAGGTCCAATTTCCCATAAAGGTAAATCTGCCAAATTATCTGCCCAAGCTAAATTTTCCAAAGAAAACATAAATTTCTTTCTAGTAGTTTTTGAATCTTCTTTTACAGGATGGTATTTAGGTATACCATTATCCATTAATACACTTAATGATGATTTGTCACTTGTAGTTGAGAAACCATTTAACCCATCGGGTGACGTAAATAACCCAGTGTTTCTAATTGCATTGAAATAACTATACCTATCATTTACTGTCCAAACCCTACAATAATTACCATTCGCTTCTGCATCTATTAACGCTAAAGGACTGATTGCATTACCTCTACTTATTAACCTATCTTGTTTTTTATCTTTAAAGAATTTTTTAGTTTGATTAATGAAAACTTCAGTTTCACTATTATTCACTAATTGTTGTGTCTTATATAATAATGTTTTTTCGTTAAAGTTTTGTTCACCACCAGTTGACCAAAAGAATTTATTTGGTTCTCCAAAAGGTTCACTAACACCTTCAATAGTAGTTCTTTTTGAATTACCTGATGTGTCAACATCACCGTTGAAATCAGAACTATCAAATGTTTTTGTGACTAAAGGTCCTCTATTTGTGTTTTTTTCGTTACCGATATAATACCTACCATTAGTACCTTCATCAGATGTACCTTGTAACCTTCTATCATTATATAAAGGACGATAAGGATTTCTATTTAATAAATCAAATGTAAACTGAACTTGTGAAACACTAGTTCTCTCTAATAGAGAACCCATTCTAATTTCTACACCCATAGTAGGTTCAACACCTTCTTCAGAGTCAGGTGTACCACCATTTATCTTATTACTACTATTATATTCATTCCATCCAATCGCATCGTTTGGTAATGTGTTGAAGAATTGTTTGTTTCCTCTTACTGTGTCAACATAATCATTAACCATATTACCAACAGGTTCAGTAATGAAACCTGTACTATCTGTATTAGGGTTCATTTCATCTTCAACTTGTGAGATTTTATCTATAATAGTTTTTTCTAATTGTTGTCCACCTACTAAACCTAATGAACTTTCATTTTGGAAATTTAAACTTTTATATGTATCAATTACATTAAATGGAAACGGTACACCTTTTTTATCACCATCATTTACCAAAACAAATCTATCTGTAGAATATGATATAGGGTAAGGTGCAGTTTCTCTTTCCCCAAATTCTTCAGGTTGTGGTTTTGGTAAGTTTGGTGGAATTGTTAAATTGTATGTTATATATTCATCATCTTGTGGTCTATAAGGATTTAAATTAACATTTTGTGTAGTCCTATAAAAAGTTCCTAATGGAAACATTTTTTCGTCTTCATTATAATGTACTGATATATTTTCATCTAAAACACCAAATATAGGTACTTTAATAACTTTACCAATATCTTCTAATTTAGATACTAATCCTGATTGCGTTAATGTTTCATTAACGGGTGGCGGTAGGTTTCTACCTAATATACTATCTCTAAACTGTTCTGTTGATAATACACCTAATTGATAAAATATCCCTTGGTGGTCTAATATTCCTGCCATATATAATAATTTCTTATTATATAAATATTACATCAATAAGATTCTGGAAAATTAAATAATAATTAATATCCTTGTTTAATTTATTATCTAGTTATACTGGTCCTTGTAATAATAGGGATAAAATATTAAAAAGTCAATAGATAAGTGAAAAAAAATAAAACTTTTTTTATGATTGTCCCATATAATCGGACGCTTGTTTACTTGAAGTAACACCACCATCTCTAAAAGAACCATTCATATGACTAATAATCATTTTTTCAATTTGTGGTTTTAATGATGACATATCCATATTCATTGCGGAACCATTTGGTGAAACAATTTCTATTCTTCCACTAACATTTAAGTTTCCAAATTCCATACGGGACGATCCACCTGATGAACCACCAGCTAGTTTATTTGGATCTCCTGCCATTACTAAATCTTTATCGTTTAATGATAATGCCCCAAACTCACCTGTTAAAACTCTACCGTTAGAACCTGGCATAGAAACCATATCATCTGCTTCCATATCCACTATTAAATCTTCAGTACCTACACCACCTCTACCGAATCCATGTTCTGTTTCGTTAATTTTTTGATTTAAATTCTTAAAAGCGTTTATAGTACCGTCTTTAATTTCTTTACCTAAATCACCCATACTTTTTAAAGTCTCATCAATTTTAGAAGAACTACCTTTATCGTCTAACATTTCACTTATAAATTGTTCAGATTTATCGATAAATGTATCCCCTAATTTACCAATACCTTCTTTCATTTTTTGAAGTTGTGGTGCCATTTCATCTGCAGTTAATTCATATATGTTGGTTAAGCCTGCAACTCTAGCTTCTCCTCCTTCTTTCATGTTTCTTATCTGTTCGGACATTACTTTAGTGTTTGTCGCAATATCCCTCAAACTTTCTTCTTGTGTTTGGTTTTCTTGCATAATAGATTCTGCCATATCATCAGTAATATCAGATAAACCTAAATCTCCAAATTCCTCAGTTTCAATAACAAACTTACCATCTTTAAATTTAGCCATAGATGCTAAACTTTCTTTCATTTCATCATCCCCAACAGAAACAAACTCAGTTTTAATTTTAGAAATCTTAGCAGATTGTCTAGACATTTTAACCATATTATCGTAATTAAGATCTAATGCCTTTGCAGTTTCTTGTAACTGCATTCTAGATTCTGCAGTAATCTCAAACTCACCAGTTTCCTCATTAAATTGCATCATGTTTTTAGTCATATCCCCAACTTTTTCGGCTAACTCTTCTGGTTTGTTTCTTGCTAAATACATAGTTTCAAACGGATCACCAAATGCTTGCGCTATATCACCACCTAACATTTGTAAATTTGCTGCCGCTTCAATTGCCGCTTCTGGTTGATAGAATTTATCTGCCATTCTTAACATTTCCGAAACATCCATTCTTAGTTTAACACCTAACTTAGCCATTTCTGTCATACCTTTAACACCATTAGCAAAAGAATAACCTTGCATATTACCAATATTATCTTGTAAAACACTAATAACTTTAGTGGCGTTTAACCCCATAGACTGTGCAGATTTATATGTTTCTAATATATTTTCTTCTATTTGTTCAGAACTTAAACCCATTAACATAAAGGATTCAGTCATTCTAGCCGCTTCTGCTGCAGACATGTTCATAGATTGAGATATTGAACCTACCATAATTGCATCTTCTTCAGTTAAATTACTAATTCTTCCAGACTGAGAACTTATTTCTGTAAAAATAGTTTTTAAATCATCCATTGAACCACCCATTTCCATAATTGCAGGTAATGAACCTTTAAAACTTTGCTCCATAAACTTAGCACCCGTTCCTGTCATACCTATAGCAACACCAATCTCTTTGTATTTTATAGCCATTTTTTCTGCAAGTGCATATTGTTTAGAAAAATTACCTAAAAACTTTTTGAATTCGTTACCTGCGGCAGATATCTTAATGAACATTTGTCCAGTAGCAGTACGAGCATCTTTTACATCTTTAAAAAGTCGTTGATTCATTTTTAACAAATCACCAGTCTTTTTAACCTCACCACCAACTATCTCACCTTTCTTTACCGCTTCTTCTCTTTGTTTCTTTAATAACTTTAATTGTTTTTCTAAGTTATCAACCGTTTCTTTACTAATTTCAACGTTACCAATCTCTATATCTTTCGCAAGAATTTTTAGATCATTGCGGAGTTGCTCCATTTTTTGTGAAATATCTTCAGCTTCTGACATAATATTTATTTAGGGTAACTCATTATTATACCACTCCATAATCCTTTAGGGTTAACAATTTCATCTGAGGATTCATCATATAGTGCAAAATATAAAGAGGTTTGTCGTTTACCTATTTGTGTGGTTTCAAAACCCATAATAAAAAATTTCCCACCTTTTTTTAATAAAACGGTATTATTTTTTTCATTAAATGTTTTTTGAATTTTAAACTTTCTAAGATCATTATCACTAAAAAAAGGTGAAGCGGGTGGTACTGCAGTAACAACACCTCTATCAATTCCTATAGTAGTATCAGTAGTAAATTTAATTTCTATATAATCTTGTGAAGTTATTTTTTCTCCGACACTCTTATTCCCACCAACTTTTTTAGTCTCATCATCTAACTTTTTATTATAACCTTTAATGTCATATGCTTGTTTTAAAGTGTTAATCATATCATCCATTAAATTTTCACTTTTTTTGTACCAGTCATCTAAAAACATACAACTTTTTTCAGTTTCTTGTCTATCGTCTTTTTTTCTTAAATCTTTCCTATATTTTCTATCACAATAATTCCAAGTATTTAAAAGACTATCCTGTATAAATTCTGGTTGATCTACTATAGAAGAAATAAAAACAGTCTTATCCATATCACCATTTTCATCTAACCCATCTTTAGTGAAGGAGAAACAATAACATATACTATGTTCCGCTTTTTTACCATATCTACTAATATATCTTCTAGCGTCTATTGCTTTACCTGTGGCTCTTGATATTCTTTTTAATGTACGAGGACCATATTTCAAAACTTTACCACCAACTCTAATAGTTGTTCTTCTACCTAAAACTAACTGTTCTAATTCTTCCATAGAAACTTCATCTGAAGATAAAATAGATAATAAACCTTCCTCATCAGTTGCATCCATATCTAATACTTCAATTTCAATTTCATCACCAACCTCTACCTTTGAGTCGTATTCTTTTGCGACACTCAACTCAATATAATATTCATTTTCAGTAGTATTATTAACTTCCCCATCCGCAATAACAATAAATTTTTGTTTTTTTGTGGGTACATCACCTTTAAACGGTGATATAACAGTCCCACCTTGTTCTAATAAGAAATCGATAGTTTTATTAATATTTTCTACTATAGATATAATTTTTTCATTTTTATCTAACATAACATCCTTTTTTATATAAATATTAAGATATTAGTAAAATATCATTTAATCGGAATTTTTAGATTGATTATTTTCATTAATTAGAATTCTTCTAGAATATGTAGGCATAATCATAACATCAGAATATGTATAACCACAACCCCTAACTAAAAAGTTAATTTCTTTGTGTAGATGTAATAGAAACTCAGAGTTCAGGCCAGAAAAAATCAGATCCGAATCTAAGAAAGGTGTCTAAGGACTCTCCCCCCTGAGTCCTACCTTGTGTCTTAAAGTTCATTCCTGGTGTTATATCATCAATATATTTTCTTAAAGACCTAGAATCTATAATAGGTAATTTTTTTAGGATGTTGGAAATTCTAATTTTATCTCTTTCACCATCAATAGACTTAACTTGTTGTTCTAATTTAAACATTAATCTATTAGACACACCTTCATTATTTCTTTTTTCTTCTTCCTTTTCTTTAAACTCAATCATTTCCTCATCTTTACCTGTTAATAAAGTAAAAGTTACTCTTTTATTAGTTTTAGGTAGGGTAAACTCAAACTCACCCTTATCGTCAGGTTTCACCGTTAACTTTTTTTGTTTTAAAGAACTTAAATCAATGGTACATTCTACAAATTCACCTTCATTTGGGTCAAAAATCATTTGTCTATATTCAGAACCAAAAGAAGTAACCCTCAAAAATAACATTATTGCGGTTCTATCACCAACTAATAAATCTTCAACACTAAAGTTTAAATCTTTGATTTTTCTTTTAAGTAATATATCTATCATTTTTCCACCACTAGAAATGTTAGGTGAAGTAAGAATTGATTCATCCATCGCAGTTAAGTATTCCACTTTAACTGACTTAATATTCTTTTCGTAAAGAATTCCTTGTGATGGTAACTCTAAAACATCATACGGTGTCCTATACTCCTCTGGTATATAATCTGGACTTAATTGATTATCTGTCATAACTAAATTATATAAAACTTTTTATAATTATAAATATTAAAAAATATTTTTTTTAAAAATTACACTCATTTTTTTGTTTATCGTACCAATAATTAAACGCATCATCCCAATCAGTACTAAAATTGTCTATTTGTGGAAAAATAGATTTGAATTCTTTATTGAACAAATCATAGATATAATAACTAGTTAATGTTTTTCCTTCAGGATCAGAAGTAAACAATGAATCAATACCATCTTCACCAGTCGTACATTCTAACTTAACTACCTCTTCTTTCCATAAATATTCCATCAATGATTTAACAACAGAACTGTCTTTACCATTTTCTTCACACCAACTTTCATAATCACTACTTTCAACTGGAATATCTCCATTATCTTCTACGTCTATTGTACATACATCTAAAATCACTTTACTGTATGTATTTTGCATAATATTTATACACTCTTCTACACTACTAGTGGTACCATATAGTACAGGATTAACTTCTTTCCAATTAATATAAACTTTACCCTCTTCTTTTTCTAGTGACAAATATCCTGAATCGTTAAATCTTCTTAACTCTTCTAATTTCATTGGTATGTTTTTTTCATTTTGTAATGTTTCACAATCTTTAGTACTTAGTTCGTTACTAACATAAGTAAAAATTTCATTTACCCTATTCTTAACACACTTAACATTTTGTTTTGTACAAGTTAATTTTATCAAGTCAGTAATGGACATAGCTTGACCATCTTTAAAAAGTATACCAGATATTATACCATCTTTTTTTATACTATTTTTTACTAAATCAACCCCTCCCTCACCTAATTCTTTTATTATAAAATCTGCAATTTCTACTTTTTCTACTAATTTTGCGAATTTATATTTCAATCTATCTGCAATTTTTTCTACTTTAGTTTCATCATTACACTCCATACAACATTCTTTTTGTTTGTCACGACAATCATCAGTATGACAACATTCCCAATTAGGGCAAATTTCTTTGAGTTTATCACAAACCAAAATAACCATATCCTGACCTAAACCTTTAATATTATCCTCAATTTTATCACCTATACCTTTAATACGATTCACAATTGCAGTAATTGGTTCTGCCCAACATCTTGCCATTTTGGAAAGATAATCTTCTTCCTCAACTGCAGCTTTTTCACCGAACTCTTCTTTTCTTTTATTTATTTGTTCGGGTGTAATTAAACTTTCTTTGAAAAATGGACAAATAACTGTATATAATAATATTCCAGCACTTATACCACCAATAGTGTAAAATTTTATCTTTCTCCTAAGATTAGAAACTTTGGCTAACTCTTTCATTTGTTCTATAGCCTCTTGCATTGTTTCTGCTTCAGTAAAATTTAAACCTTTTCTTTTAAGATATTTTTTATAAATATTCAATTCACCTATATTTTTAAATTGTATAATATATACTTCTCCCGTAGATGCATCTTGATAAATAATGGCTTTGTTCCAGTCAATGTTTTTATTTTCTAATTTTTTTAAAGATATAGAGATATTATCTATATTTCTAGTAATAAGTCTATCGATTTGTCTTCTTATCCATTTTTCAACTATTTCGTAACTAGGATCATTTCTAAACGCTTTTTGTATTTCTATATCTAAATTTTTAGTATCTAATCCTATATCTTCTTTAATTCTCAACCAAGAATCGTTTAAATCTGAAGCCAATGCAAAGTCTAAATTTTCTAACTCATCTAATTCTTTAAATGAATTTTTTAAATCTTCTATTGATTCAACACCATCTTTACCAATTAATGAAAGAAATGCGTTTTTAGTACTTTTAGCGTCTCCACCTCTTCGACCCCAAGTATCTACTATTTTATTTAATTTCTCTAAATGTAAATTTATTAAATTAAGTTCACGAATACCGCTTCTAGTCATTTGTAATTGCACCAACTGATCTGGAGATAAAACATCTAAAAGTTCTTTAGGGTAAGTATTTGTTACACCATTCATAAAATCTTCTAATGATTTTAAGTTTATATCAAAACCTTGTTCCAAACCCAATTTTCTAATTAGATTTGAAAACTCCCCAACAAATCTTTTCGTTGTTACTCTAAGTGATGATGCGTCAGGTAATTCTTTTAACGCTTCTCTTAAATTTTTTGCTTGTTGTATATTATTAAAAGCAGTTTCAAATCTAGATAATGTACCTTTAATGTTATTACCTTGTTTTTCTACCATAGCAACCTCATCGGCATATTTAATCACAGATGCGTCATCAAAACTTTTTCTAGCAGCTTTTATAATATCATCACCTATACCTTCTTTGATTATGGTTTTCATTCTTTCACTCATTTCATTAAGTGTAAATCTATTATTCATTCTTTCCATTAAGAACTTTGCTTGATTAATATTTATATTTTTTCTTTTCATTTTTAAATCTATTTTATGCCGTCATTTTACTTATTAAACCATCTAAACTAAGTCCTGTACCAAACGTAGCACCTAATTTTTCCTCTAAAACTTTTTTAATTTTATCACACGAACCGCTTGAGTTTCTTAAAACAGTACCATTACCTGAATTTACACCTTCAGAAGACAAACCAGTAGTTCTCGATAAATCTGCCTCACCAAGACCTGGAACATCCACAAAAGTTTGTATACCTTTTTTATTATCATTCATCAATCTAACTACAAAAATATTTTTTAAATTAACATTTCCTGATCCATCAATAGTCCAATCACCTTCTAATTTGACATAACTTAATCCAACCCCTATAGTTGGTGGTGTTGTAGTAGTATCGATACCACTTTTTGTCACTACTACATCAATAGGAGAACTTAAAACTGTAATTCTTTTAGTACATGCAATAGTATCAGTTACTTTAAAATACATATTAAATACTTTACCATCAACACCATCAAATAAATTTATTAAGAAATAATTGTTATCCCATCTAATTTTATCTTTTCTATATAATCCTAAAACACAATCTCCACTTTCTGTATTTGGGGCTTGAAATTTTAATTTATTATTAGGTTGATATTTTTTATATATTTTACCTAAATTAGTATTTGGTCCTAAACACATATCACTACTACTCGGGTCTTTTACAATATAACCTTTGTCTTGTAAATAATCTTTAGCTTCTGATTCAGAAGAACATGCTTCATCTATTAAATTACCATATAATCTTTCATTATTAAATAATGATTTCATTCTATTTATTTCCTCATTAAGTTTCATATTATTATTTGTTTTTTCTTCTTTTATATTATTAGGGTTTTGTTTCAACTCATTAATAAAGTAATTAATTTCTTCTTGATCCTCTTCTGTTAAATTAATATCTCCTGTAACTAGTACCGCAGTTTTTTCTTTTTTAGATATTTTTGGTTTATCTTTAGTGTCTAATTTTTTTATTGTTTCATCTATTAGTTTAACTATTTCTTCTGTTGTTGATGTTTTTACTTTACTAGAAATATCACCTAAAACGGGAGTCATAATATCTACTATTGGTTCGATATCTACTTTTTTATATCTTTTACCATTAATAACATTTAAAAATTTTTCATATAACTCATCTAATTTATCTTTTACTTCACCATCTGTTTCTTTTCTTAATTTTATTATAGGTTCTAAAACAGATAAAAATAATTTATTTTCTTCCGCATAATCACTTTCATTAACACCTAAAGAACTTATATATGAATCTACTTTTTCTTTATTAGATAATATGTCATCAAAATTCAAAAGTCTATCATCATCAAATTTATTATCACTACTACCCTTTTCACCAAAAACACCTAGAGGATCTAAACCATACTTTTCATATAAATAGTGTAATCCCTCACCTAATTTGTCACTATATACATACATACCTAAGAAAAT
>WLWG01003095.1_pt1 | contig 11686 bp, 19 predicted proteins | sample 6712871 | NCBI WGS metagenome assembly WLWG01 (sample SAMN12718693, study PRJNA515312) | sponge metagenome | isolation source: marine sponge | host: Mycale hentscheli | place: New Zealand: South Island, Marlborough, Capsize Point | collected 2003-05-01 | reverse complement strand
ATAGGAGATAAGGATAAAATCCTTTTTAGTATGAAAGACTACATCAAAAAGAATAGAGACAATCAAGTCAATGTAGTTTTCAGCAGTGATGAAGAAAAACGTCAGTTCACTTACCCAGAATTGTTTAGTCCCACAGAATAGGAGAGAAAGATGAATATAGATGTAAGATCAAAAGATTGTGTTTATATCACAATAAACGGAGTTATTTATTATATTGATGACTCAACAGGAGAACAGATAATAGATAAATGGAAAAAGTAACAGAATTTAAGAAGCCCAAAAAACGCAAAGTTCTCAAAGAAGATTCTTTTGTAGCAAGGCTACCCTATCCTTTAACGATACACACCATTGTTGATATCGTGGAAAGAATGGGAGTGGAGCACGAAGGCACAGTGTTGCCGGGGCTTAAATATATCGAAAGACAAATAGTAAAAATAGAAAGGGAATAATAATGGAAAAGATTATATTATTATTAAACATTTGTTTACCAAACGACGGCATGACGGAGTGTATCTTTTTCTCTGAAAAAGAATTTCACAATCAACAAATGTGTGAACAACGAATGGAGCTGCTCCATGATGAATTTTCAGATGTTGCTGAAACATTAAACATTAAATGCGAAAGGGTAGAAGCATGAAATATACATTCGATCATATCATTAAAATATTAAGAGAAAGACATAAAGGGGATCACGATTTTAAAATTCCTTTTTTTCAAAAAGAAGAGGACAAGAAAAATGAAAAATAAACCTGTCCATGAATACACCGACAAACGATATTCGGTCAGACATAAAATACAACAAGACAAAAGAGAGCGAGCAAGGAAAGTAGCAGCTAAAATGTTGGGCAATAATTACTTCACCAATATGCAAGAAATGATGTTAGAAGCTGCTATAGAACTCAGCGAAAGGAAGGATGAAAAAAATGTATAAATTTCATAGTGGCTTGGAAGAACTAGTAGCCAAACAACTTGATGATAGTAAAATCAAATATAGATTTGAAAAGTTGCGCATTTACTACAATAAAGAAGATAATCAAAAATCTTTTTACACACCAGATTTTGTTTTAGAAAACGGAATTATTGTAGAAGCAAAAGGTCAGTTCGTGACCAAAGATAGAAAGAAACACAAATTAATTAGAGAGCAGTATGGAAAAAAATACGACATTCGATTTGTATTTAGCGATCCTAATCAAAAGATAGGAAAAAAATCTAATACTTCTTATGGTGATTGGTGTAATCTATTTGGTTTCAAATATGCAAAAGAAAAAATTCCCCAAAAATGGTTGGAAGAAAGGAAAATAATGAAAAGAAAAACAATGAAAGACTTTGAAGCAGAGTTAGAACTCAATCCGTATGCTTGTATTAACGCAAAAAAATTACTGGAGTTAGAAGATGTATAAATATTTAGATATACCAGGATGGTTTAATATGCATGACGCCTATATGAACATAGTCAAGTACGTTGACGACGGGCAAGACATAGTCGAAATAGGGTGCTTTGCCGGGAGATCAACAAGATTTCTCTGTGATGCCCTAGAATTGAGTGGAAAACACAATGTTAAGGTGCATGTGATAGACACTTTTGAAGGCTCGGGTATGGAACATGCTGAAGTTAATTGCAACACCATGTATGACGATTTTATGAGGAATTTGGATTATCATATCCAAGCGGAAAGAGTAATTGTCAACGTTAATAAGTCAGATAATCAAAATATCCTTGATTCTTTTGAGGATAATAGCATAGCTGCAGTGATTGTGGACGGAAATCATACAATGGAAGTGGTCGAAGATGATGTCACAAATTGGTGGCCCAAAATAATCGAAGGTGGAATTATGGTGGGTGATGATGTAGGATTAGACTCAGTCGAACAGGGTTGTTATAAAGGTTTTACAAAGCATGGAATTGATACAGTCACAATTGTTAGAGGAGATGAGGCTTGGTTTGCAAAGATAAAACACAAGGACTCGGATCTGTTGGGCAATCAGTTAAAGTTGATCCCCGGGAAAAACTCTATGAAATTAGATGGCTAGACGCTTATGAAATGGAATCGGGGTGGTTGTCATTGGATGACGCTCTTAAAATCAAACCGCCTCGAGTTCGTTCTACAGGATACGTTATTAAAGAAACAAAAGAATATATCATTTTAGCTGCCGATATCGGTGATGATCAAATGGACAAGGACGTTGGTCGGGTGACCGTGATCCCCGGGCAGTGGATCGTGGACAAAAAAGAAGTCAAGTAATTTATTTTAATTTTACAGTAGAAATTTGTTGACGAACTTTGATATACTAGAGGTTCGCATGAAACAGTATAACCTAAACATAGACGCACTACTTCCTACAGAACTAAGAAATCTGTATATAGCATCATTACAAAATAAATTATCCAAGGGCGAGTGTCCTTGTGGCGAAGACTGTGCTTGCAAAAAAGCGAAAGATCAGGGCGTAAAACTAGGCCAGCGTTAGTCGAGCTGCGGTCGAGTAGCTTTTGGTTCAATAATAAAAGCCTTCTCTAACATTGAGTCTACTTGGCTCAACATACTATCCCACTCTTCAGCAAGATAACCATTTACATTCCCGTCGTTGAAAGTCACTAAGACTTTGTCAACTGTATCTTTCAATACCGGATCGTACATTCGTTGTCGTTGGACAGCGAGGACGATTTTTGTTTTTATCTCGTTCAACATATTGTTGTCCTTGTAAAAGCGGGAGATCGAAACAGGGAAATACTCCCGCTCTTATATAAAATTATATATATTTTTTAGATAAATTAATAGGGAAAAGTCAAGAGGAATTAAATAGATAATTAATTCCTATCTTCACTATCCGCAAAATCAAAAAAATCGTTTTTCTTATCCATAAATTGAAGTGTTTCTTGTAATTTATGATCGACTTCTTTTAAGCCATCCAGGTATCCTTCTAAAAAAGCTATCGTTGTAGGTAAAGGAAACCTTGTGCGGTCATGTTTCATATAAATAATCGCATTAGATAAATGTTTTTTTAATTGTTTTCTATTCATTTTTATATTGTTCCTTTCTAGACCAGGAGGGAAAATAGTTTTTCCCTCCCTAGTCGTTCATGCGAGAGCTAAAATGGTTCTCATCCTTCTAGCTTTGGGAGGTAGACATCAGAGATGATTACTAATTCTCGCTATCAGTAATCAAGAGAAGGGATATGGCACCTACAAAAATGGAAGATAATGTAGGAACATTATTGCGGAGACAACTCATACCCCCTCTCTTCATTACTGAAGAGTCTTCTTAATATTTCTCTCTCCTAATTCTTCAATGTTATCTAACTCACTTATGTCAGCATTGAGAATATGTTTACAACTTTTAATTCCTGCAACTTCACCAGAAACAAAGGCCATATTCCATAGTTCATATAGCCAATGTTCTGTAATAGATTGACCTTCTTCTCTTTCTAAAGCAGGTTCCATTTTATTATCTATCTTAGCTGCAATAATCTTAATCATCTTTTCTTTATTTCTATCTTTCTTGTTTGTCATTTATGCTCCTACTTTTCTATCGTATTCTTTATCAACTAGTTGCGATAAGATACCAGAAATCTTTTTGTCTTTACCTGCAAGTTTTTTTAACTTCTTATGTGTTTCTACTCGCACGATAACAGATTTATATTTTGTAATATCAGTCATTCTTTCTCCTTATATAAGATAATATATAGTCATTCCCATTTAATTGTCAACTCTTTTTCTTCTTTCCTTCTATCAACCAGGACTTGAGTTTTTCTCCTAATGATTGTGAGGCCAAATCAATTTTGTTTCTCAGGCTGCTAACAATATTTTCATCAACAGTTTTTTCTGAGATCAAATCAATGTATGTCACATTATTCTTTTGACCAATGCGGTGAGCTCTATCTTCAGATTGAATTCTTTTTTCTAAATCATAGTTATTTGAAAAATAAATAACGGTATGTGCCTGGGTCAATGTCAATCCATAGCCACCTGTTTGCTGATTGGCTACAAAAAATCTTACCGGGCTATCTTTATCCTGGAATTGTTTGACAATATCTTGTCGGTCCTTATCCTTGGTATCTCCAAAGTAAGTGACAACAGTTTCTTCACCATGTTTTTTAGATAAGGCTTTTTGAATATCAAATATTGATTGTCGATAGTTTGCCCAAATAATTATCTTACCTTCTACTTCTTCAATAGCTGCCATGAGTTCATCAAGTCGATTGTTTTTTAAAGGTATCGATTGGCCGTCGTCCGTGGGCAGATAACCACAGGTAATCTGATGTAGTCGTAGCAACATGGTCATTGTATTAGTGACCGACAGAGTTTCTCCTTCAAGTTCGGTAATAGCAAAGGTCGCTAAATCATTGTACGCTTTCTCTTGTTCCTTGGTCATCTCGACATAGCGAGGTTGATAAATCTTTGCGGGTAAGTCTAAGCAGTCTTCTTTTAAAACTCGAAAAGAAAAGGTTCCTAACTTTATTGATAACTCATCTAAGTTTCGAAAGCCAACCACCTGGGAGAATGCATGACTAGATGTATGACGCTTTACTTCGATAGCGTAGCGAGCCTTGTAAGCATAGTAAGAACTAAAACCTAAAAGGTCTTCGTCTAAAAATTGACATTGTGAATATAAATCCAGGGGATTTTTTGTGACAGGAGAGCCTGTCAGTATTCGACGATACTCAGCAAGTTTACAAATCTTTAAAATATTTTTTGTCCGTTTGGCAGTAGGACTTTTTACGGTGGTGCTTTCATCAATAGCCATTAAACTTTTGGTCCCTAATAAATATCGATCAAGAAATTGTACTGAAGGAAGATGAGCTAGAGCTTCGACATTCATTAAAAAAATATCTAAGCCATCAAAACTTTCTGATAACTTATCTAAGTTTTTTTGATCATCTTTTTTTCTTGAGCTCGGAGCCACCCAAGTTGTTATCCTAGTCTGAATATGATCAGGTAAGTGCGCTGGTATTTCTAATCGTTCCCAATTGCGGTAGACGCCTTTCGGTGCAATGATAACGGCAGCATTAATTTTACCCTGGTCGTAGAGCATGGCAATATTATCGATCAATACTTTTGATTTACCGGTACCCATTTCCATGAAGTAGGCAAAGTTTGTTTTGTCCCAACTACAACCTAGAGCTTGTAATTGATGATTAAACGGTTTCGTTTTAAAATTCGGATACATAACTAATAAAAACTTTCTACGTTCTTTATATAGGATAAGCTATATCGTTGTCAAGTTTTTTGCAGAACAAAATGAAGTCATGTATAAATCTGGGTTCTTTATATTATTGTAAATATAATTAGCTGCTACTCTGCACTCTTCTAAAGAATTAAAGGTACTTCCATATTGTTCTTGAATACAAGTGTTTTCTAGAGATACGACAGGATCGTTCAAACATAACCATATCAACATAAAATATTTCATGCTTGTAATTCTATCTTAAATATCCTATACATGCTAAGTATAATTATAGAATGTTAAAACACTTAGATTTATTCAGCGGAATAGGCGGATTTTCTTTAGGATTAGAATCTGCAGGCTTAGTCGAGACAGTTGCGTTTTGTGACTTCGATAAATATTGTCAGCAACTTTTAAAAAAGAATTTTCCAGGTGTACCCATTTATGGAGATGTGAAGGAGTTAAACTATGACAAACTTAAAGCAGACGGAATTGATACAATCGACATCATCACAGGAGGATACCCTTGCCAACCTTTCTCCGTCGCAGGTAGAAAAAAAGGTGAAGAAGATCCGAGACACGTCTGGCCAGAAATGTTTAGACTTGTCCAAGAACTCCGACCTACTTGGGTCATTGGAGAAAACGTTGGTGGACACATTAAACTCGGTCTCGACACCGTACTCGAGAACTTGGAGAGTGAAGGTTACTCCGCAAGGACGTTTAGTATTTCAGCTTCTAGCATCGGTGCAAACCACAAAAGAGAAAGAGTCTGGATCATCGCTAACTTGGCCGACTCCCAACGCTTGGGACGGACAGAGGGGACCAAGAAGTCAGAAGAATTTACGAGAGAAGAGTCATCAGATCAATTTGATAACCGCAGTGAAGGACGCATCGAGTCCGAACCCAGTCAAGTTATGGCCGACTCCAACACAGGACATGGTGAGCAACAGAACCAAGAAGTATGCTCAAGGGGGAACGCCTCTGACTCTAGCAGTGAAGATGTGGCCAACTCCGAGGGCAGCAATAGGAATGAACATGAGATTAACAGAGAACATGGCAAAGCTTCGTCACAAGAAATACTTGGAGACGGAAGTAGCGTATCAGGAGTCAGCACCTGGTGGTCAGTTGAACCCGACGTGGGTCGAGTGGCTCATGGGGTACCCAACAGGGTGGACCGTCTTAAATGTTTAGGTAATTCTGTTGTACCTCAGATACCTTATGTGATAGGTTTAAGTATAAAAAAGATTTTAGAAAATGAATAAAGTATATGTGACTACAAATACGAAATTACCTAATGGTGGTTATCGTGACATATCAGATTGTGAAAGATTTGGTACCCCCTACATCCTTTTCGATAACCCTTGGCAAATACAAGTAAACTCTTTGCCTTTTATTTTTACTGTTGAAAAGAAACTCAAAGACATGACATCAAAAGATTATTTATTATTGATGGGTGATCCGGTGTTAATCGGCATTGTTTGTGCGGTTGCTGCCAAAGTTACAAATAATAATTTTAAGGTCTTGAAATGGGATAGGGAAAGTGCTATATATATTCCTATAACAATAGAATTAAAATAAGGAGAATAAAATGGGTCTATTAGATAAAGCATTAGAGCAATCTAAGATTGATAATTTAGATAGCTCAGATGTAAAAGATGTTGGTGAAGCTTGTAATGAACTCGATGATGTTCGTCAAGCAATCCAAAATAAAGAAGCTGAAATTAAGCAGCTTAAAGACAGAGAGTACCAATTAGAAAACGAAGTGATACCTAGTTTCTTTGAGAGATCTGGTGTATCAGCTATTACCTTAACTGATGGTAGTAAGGTATCAATCAAAGATCGACTAAGAGCAAACATCACCGATGAGAACGAAGATTATTGTTATGATAAGCTAAGACAATTCGGATTAGGAGATGTTATTAAAAACAAAGTAGAACTGATCTTTGGTAAAGGACAAGATTCTGATGCAAGTAATCTTATGACGGAGTTACAAGATCGTGGTCTGTACCCTAGTAATAAGTTGGACGTTGCATGGAATACACTCGATAAAGTGGTTAATGAGTTGATTGAAAAAGGTTCGATGTCATCGGCTGACCAGGAAAAATTTGGAGTGTGGACTTTTAAAAAAGTCAAGATCGAACGAAAAAAATAAACAAGGAAAAATAAAAAATGACAAACGCAAAAGCAAATGGTGCGGTCACCACAAAGACCGAAAAGCTACCTGCTATGAACTTCGATAGTCTCGAACAGTTCGCAGGTACAGGACTTGATACCATCACAACTGATGATATCGCAACACCAAGACTAAAAGTCTTGGCACAAATGTCTCCTGAGTTAGAAGAAATTGAAGGCGCGAAAGCCGGAATGATTCTTAATTCAGTGAGTAAAAAAGCATACTCTGGGCAGGACGGTATTAACGTTGTTGTCTGCGGGTATGAAAAAGTATGGTTGGAATGGCAAGACAGAGGGAAAGGTTCTTCTGCTCCTGCTAATATCTACTCAGCGGTAGATAAACCATCCAACGCAGTACGTGGAGATGACGGAAAATTCCGTCTTGAAAGTGGTAACTATTTAGAAGAATGTGCAAACTTTTATGTGCTTCTTTTAAATGGAGGAGTAGCTCCAGAACCTGCAATCATATCAATGAAAGCAACGCAGTTAAAAGCTGCGAGAAGTTGGGCTTATAGTTTGAAGAATGAGTTCATTCAAAATCCGAAAACAAAAAAGCTTTTCTTGGCTCCTTCCTGGTATCGTGTTTACAATCTAAAAACAATCAAGCAATCTAACGACAAAGGTACTTGGTATGGTTGGGTTGTTAACAAAGAGGATTTCCTCGACAACGAAGGAACATTTGATATGGCTGCGAACTTCAACGAGTCAGTCAGAAAAGGTATTGTTAAACCTAAGTATGATGACGAAGCGGATAGTTCAAATAGTTCTGAGGATATTCCCTTTTAATGAACCAAAGGGTCTCTCAATTTAAAGAGATCTTTTCAGGGTTGGAGCGTGCCCATGGTGTGTTCCAACCCAATGGAAAGGTCAAGGAAAATGGTAAGCGTGAAGGTGACGCCTGGATAAATAAGAAACCTGTAGAAGATATTCTGTGGGAAAATCATTTAGCCGGTGAGTGGCCTAGCCTTGGTATTATTCCTATCAATGAAAAAAATGAATGTCGTTGGGTTGCCATTGATGTTGACGAATACCCTATTGATCATGCAAATATTGTTAAGACCTTAAAAGAAAAAAAATTACCTTTTATAACTGCTGTTTCTAAAAGTGGGGGAGCACATTTATTTTTATTTTTTAAAGAACCTATTCCTTCTGAATTAGCCCACAACAAAATTAAAGATCTTGCTTCTCGATTAGGTTATGGCGGATGTGAAACTTTTCCGAAGCAACCTAACCTTGGTAAAGAAGCTACAGGAAATTTTCTTAACCTACCTTATCACAATGGATTAAATTACAGTGATCGCTTTGCTCTTAGCGATGAGGGTAATGGTTTAACTCTTGATGAATTTTTAGAAGATGTAGAAAAAAAATCTTTAACAAAAGAAGATTTTGAAAACCTAGCAGTAACATCAAAAAAGCAAGTAAAATCGCCATTTTCTGACGCTCCTTTTTGTATAGAAGCGTATCTTGATGAGAATAAAAAAGTACAACAGGGCAGCAGAGACAACATGTTGTTCCATTATTCTGTCTTTGCAAAGAAAAAATATGGAGAAAATTTTGCAGAAGAAGTTCAAAAGTTTCATCATAATTATTTTGAAGAACCACTTGCTCCTGCTCAAATAGATAAGATCATTAGACAGGTAGAGAAAAAAGATTGGGGTTATAAATGTAATGATCAACCAATGTGTTCCTTTTGTAATAAATCAAAATGCAGAGTTAGAAAATATGGCATTGGTGAGACAAATGAAGTATCCGATATTGATAATGTATTTCAGTATGGTGATGGACCTGAAACAATTTATGAGATGACAGTTAATGGAGAACATAAATTGGTGGTATCCCTACAAGAAATGTATGAACAAAATAAATTTAGAATGCAGTGTCTTGCTAAAATAGCAATGATGCCTCCTAATATGAGAAGAGGTGATTGGGATCAATTCATTTTAGGTATTGTTTCTAAAGCAGTGAAGGTCAAGGAATTTGAAATGTCTCCTGTTGGTAGATTAAAAAATTATCTTACAAAATTTATTGTTAACCAGGGTAATGCTTTAGGTATGGATGATATTGTTAATGGTTCTTGTTACACAAGTGAAGAAGAAAGTAGGGTTTTCTTTAGGCTTGATCAGTTTCAAGAGTATATGAGAAATAAAAGATTACCTCAGATAGATGAAAATAAATTAGGTATTTATTTACGAGAGATGGGTGCGGACAGTACAAAAAGAAAACTTAATGGTAAGCCTGGTCTTCTTGTTTGGTATGTTCCTTCTGAAGGGTTTAGTAATTTAATTAATAAAATAGATCAGGAAGAGATTGAAAGAACGGAGCTCGAACCATTTTAGATAACGTCTATAAAATCATAGGTCCCCCTGGGACAGGGAAGACAACTACACTTTTAAATATTGTAGAGAAAGAATTGTCCCTGGGCCGTGAGCCGGATAGGATTGGCTATTTTTCTTTTACAAGGAAGGCTACTAGCGAAGCTGTTAACAGAGCTGTAGATAAATTTAGTATTGATAAGAAAGATTTGAAATGGTTTAGGACCTTACACTCTTGTGCTTATCATTGGTTGAACTTAAAAAGTGTTGATATCATTGGTCAATCTGACTTTGTAGAATTTTATAATGAGTCTGGTATAGACCTGCATAACAGTGTTCGGTCTAAAGATTCTATGATTGGAGAAGAAAGCAATGGGTTTCATCTATTAGATTTATACAGGGTCAAAAATTCTACTATTGAAAAAGAATTATATCTATCAAAGCTTCATGTAAAAGGGGGTGTCAATAGATTACTACAGGCAGATAAACTCTATCGTGTTTTTAAAAAGAGAAAAGGTGTAATGGATTTTACCGATATCATTATGAAGTTTAATCAAATTAATCAGTCTCCTAAACTAGGAATTGTTATTATTGATGAGGTCCAGGACCTCAAACCTATTGAGTGGGACATGGTCAGTATCATGATGAAGCAAGCAGAGAAAATTTATTTAGCCGGTGACGATGATCAAGCGATCTATGGATGGAGTGGTGCTGATGTATCTAAACTAATTAATTTAAAATGTAATGTAGAAGTTTTGAAACAATCCTATAGAATACCAAACAAAGTATTTTATAGAGCGAATAAATTAATATCGAGAATAAATGATAGAATTCCTAAACAATGGAAACCAAGGGAGGTAGATGGACAAATGCGAACTGCTAATTTTCAAAGTTTAGATTTGTCAAAAGGGGAATGGCTCATACTTGCAAGAACAAATTATTATATTAATGAGGTTGCTAAAAGCCTAATGCAGCAGGGTATCTTTTTTGAAAAGAATAATTCTCTATCACTCAGCGAGTCAACTATATTGGCTTATCGTTCTTGGATGAGTTTACAAGAAGGCAATAGTATTTCTTATGAGCAAGTAAAAAATCTTTATCAGTATATACCGACAGGTAAGTTAGGTATTAAAAGAGGAATGAAAAAACTAACGGGGGCAAAGGAAGATCAAAGATATTCTTATGAAGCATTATCAAAAGATTGGGGATTGAATGTTGAACTCAACGCTCCCTGGGATATTGTTCTACAAAGGATACCTGAATACGAACGTATTTACATGAGAACTATTCAAAGCAGAGGGCACGACTTGGATAAAAAAGCGAATGTAAAATTATCTACGATACACGGTGCTAAGGGTGGAGAAAGTCAGAACGTCGTTGTGTTTTCTGATATATCCAAAAGAATTTATGATAATATGTGGGGAAATAGAGACGATGAAAGAAGAGTTTTTTACGTAGCTATGACAAGAGCTAAAGAAAATTTATATTTAATACCTTCTAGTTCTCAATATCAATTTGAGGAGATATTTATATGACAGAAGAAAAGATTATAGACCCTTTAAAAAAAACAGATTCAAAGATTTGGAGACTTCCTAGCTTTCCTGACGTTACAAACATTAAACAAGTAGCAGTAGATTTAGAAACATATGATCCTAGGATTAAAGATTTAGGGCCAGGCTATGCATCAGGAACAGGTTACGTGGTAGGTGTAGCAGTTTCTTTTGAAGGTTTTGATGGATACTTTCCTGTTAAACATGAACGAGGAAGCAATCATTCTGAAACTGCAGTGAAGAATTGGTTAAAGGATTTATTTAAACAAGACCCAATTGTTATATTTCACAATGCTATTTATGATTTAGGGTGGCTTCGTCGTTGGGGTGTTGAATGTAATGTATCTAAAATTTATGACACATTATTAGCTGCTCCTCTTGTTGATGAAAATAAATTCAATTACAAGTTAGATTTTCTAGCCAAGGATTATTTAGGAGAGAGAAAAGAAAGCAATCTTCTAGAGGACTTTGGTAAGGAGCATGGCTTCCG
>WLWG01003092.1_pt1 | contig 11699 bp, 16 predicted proteins | sample 6712871 | NCBI WGS metagenome assembly WLWG01 (sample SAMN12718693, study PRJNA515312) | sponge metagenome | isolation source: marine sponge | host: Mycale hentscheli | place: New Zealand: South Island, Marlborough, Capsize Point | collected 2003-05-01 | reverse complement strand
ATGCAAGAAAGATACCCTATATAAACAAAATAGCCTACTAGGACTAGAAACCCAGTAGGCCGGATAGATAAGACTAAATTAGAAAAACTCTTTTAGCTCGCTTTAGATAGTTTGCTTTGCTTTTGTTTATCTAGTATCTTTTTTATTTTCCTCTTTAAATCTCTCCTTTTTTGTTTTGTTTTCTCCAGTATCTCTATAGTATCTCTTTCTAAACTGTACATATTAGTAAATTTGGGACGTTAAAAAATAGGGTATTTTAGGGACTATTTGTTAAAACTATCTAGAGCATCACTAAGTTTATCTAAGGCCTCTAAATGGCCTTTCTCATGCTCTCTAATGTACTCATTTAGCTCCTTTATCTCTGTAGCTTGCCTCTCATTTATATCCTTTATCTCTTTTCTGTGTATTTTCCTCTCCTGTATGGCTTCCTTTTCCTTATTAGATAGCTTATTCCATAAGGCATAGAGACTAATACTTAGCACTATAATTACTGGAGTTTGTTCTAATAACTTAAATAATAGCTCATCCATGTTTTTTAATTAAGTTTCTTTTTTGGTAAGACAATCCAAACCATTGGTAACTTTCCTTTGCCACCTCTTCTAACTTTGATTATCTTTTTTGCTTCTAGTTTTTTAATTGCTTCCCATTTTTTATTTGGACCGACACCGAACCATGAATAAAGTTTTTTATTATCGACCTTAACGGGTAGGTGAGAGCTTTCTTGATTTCCAGGATATCTTAACCCCTGGATAGTTCTTATGTATTGATACAATCTTAATGCGTTAACTCCGCATTTAGATATTTCGTAAAAGTGATTTATGTGCATTGGACCTCTTGTAAATGTAACACCATCATAGGTTTGTGCGGAATCTATATTATTATTTTTATTAATCATATTATTAATTATATAGGGCGGTGTTCTCGATTGGGGTGTACCTTTTGTTCAGATCGGGTGTACGTGTTAATTTCTTTCATAATCTCATCAAATAATTTTTGATCCTTTCCCTCTTGAACATAATTAGTTTTTATTACTTCGTGATCAACTCTTATCGGTCCTCCAACAACGTCAATGGAAGCATTAACCATTATTTGTTTTGCTTCTTCAAGTCTTGTTTTAAATTCTGGAATAGGAATCTGAATTAATACTGCGTCGTGTACTAGTGCGCATACTTCAAAATTTTCATCTGTTAAATCAATTAGAGCTTTCCTTAAAATTTCTGCCCCGTGTGATTGGATAGGCCAATTCAATAAACTTCTTCTGATATCGGTTCGCTTTCCATCTTTAGTTTGAAATAAATCTTTTATATGTCTTTGCCAGCCATAGATTGTTGTTAAATATTTCTTATGTAATCCCGCCTCAATAAATCCCTCGATCCATGTAAAGTATTTATTATAAATTTCTCTGTATTTTTTCTGTAAGAATTTTGCGTGACTAACACTGCACTTTAAAGCTTCTGCAACTGCTCTCGGACCCTGGCCATATGAGTTTGCTAAATATAAAACTTTAAATATTCCTCGTTCCTCTGGGTGTGATTGCTTTGTTGCATTTTCTGGGACCATATCAAATAGCTTTGCAGTGTGGATATAGATATCACCAGATTGATAAGCATTAATTAAATTTTCATCTTTGGATAAGTAACCCATTACTCCTGGTTCCTGTGATGTGTAATCAATATAAACTAAATAAGAACCATAACTCGGTTTAATAAAATTCCTGGCCCACTTACTCGCGCTGAACGGATACTTGGCCGAGGACGGCGAAGCTCTACCTGTAACCGTTCCAAACATATTAATAGATGTTCTTACTCTTCCATCATATCCAGGCGCATATGAAGTTAGCTTTGTCATATTTTGGAAAGTTCTTATCTCATTAAATTTTTTAATATCTTCACAATCTAAATGGTTCTTAATTACTTTTTTATTTGTAGTGAAGTGACCAGATTTCATTCTTTGCCATCTATGATGAAGATTATTTTTTATAATTAATTCATCAAATTTTTTATGATTAAAAACTAGATCATCTGTAAATACATTTATTTCTTTATTAATTTTTCTGATTAAATTGTCTTTAACCTTGGGCCAGGCTTCATTGAATTTATGTATCAAATTTGTATCAACAGGTATTCCGTTTCTTTCAACCAGGCTCACGCAACCTATCGCATAACCTCTGTTCATTATCTGCCAGAGTTCTCTTTCAAATTCTTCTTCTGTTTTTAAGTTTAACTTTGTTTCTATATCCAGGACTTGTTTAACAAATACCTGTCTTAAAATTTCTGTATCTGATTGGCAGTAATCTAATATTTGTTTTTGTTCAGTGTAAGTATAATCAAAAGGTAAATGACTAAATTCGTTTCTTCTTAAAATTAAATCCAGATTCCTTTCTTTCTCAACAACAGTAAGTTTATCTTCTATGCCGTAGTTCTCTGCCGTTGTTAATAATGTTAATGCACCTTTACCCATACGCATTGGTTTATAGAGCCGTGAAGTTTCAACGTATGCGTCCCAGATATTTTTAGGTCGTCCATGTAATTGTTTTAAGTAAGATCCAATCTCTGCCGTTGCATTGTAGGTAACTAATAAAATATTTTCATAATCAAAATGCGGTGTGTAATCCTTTTTACCATAAACCCATTTTCTAGTTACTTCACCCGTGAATATGTCAGTATAAACAAAACATATTACTTTCTCTGGGATTGTCTTTGTCGTATCGAACAGGAATTCTGTATCTACGGCTAACACCTTTTCGAATTGATCTTCTACATATTTTAAGAATCTCATATGCCGTTAACTCCTCGATTATCTTTTTTCTTCTCACCATTTTTGTTCCTTTCTTTGTTAAGCTCTTCTTCTAGGTCCCAAACTTTGCAACGCAGTATGTGAATTCTCTTTGCGTTTTCTAATTGCATAGTTACCCAGGCTTCTTGGTTTTTACTCATCTTCTTCACGTAGCGCCTCCAGGTATTCCTCTTTAACGTCACCGCAACATGGACATATCTCGGGATTATATTTTATTGCTGATTGAGTTTGTTCTATTGGGTCATCTGTAAATTTTTGTAATTCATTTTCCCAATCCCATTCCATATCTTGATATTCCTGGGGATCTTTATTCTGCCAACAATTAAACCAATATTTTAAAAGTGTCTTATGACTTAAATCTCTTAAATATTCTTTACTAGGATAATATTTTTTATTTTCTTCTAACCACTTTGAACCTTTGTCCATTATACCTTACCTCCAACGTTTCTGATTAAAGCTTCGTGATCTAATGATTCAATTATTCTTCCATCAAATACTTGATCAATAATTTCTTCATCACTCATATTGGACCATTCAGGTTCTTTATCAGCGCCAGGGTGGGACCAGGATTGCCAACCTGTTGAATTGTCTTTCCATTTAGCCTTGATCCAATTTCCGTCTAAACCTTTTTCAATAGCTTTTTTCGCCGTTTGTGAAGCTAGCTTTGAGTTACCACCTGTCTTGATTGCGGGTAACCAAAGAAATTCTGTACCAAACCAATTAACGCAACGTGCAATAACTTTTACAGTTACGTTATCATCTGCTTTGTTAATTATTTTTTCTCTTAAAGATTTATTATCTGCCTGGATTATGTAAGTTTCTAACTCACCATCTGGATCATATAATTGTGTTGTTGTTATTTGTGTTAGCTCATCAAACGATTGACCCTTGACCGTGAACCAATGCATTTTACCTGGTGATTTTATTTCTATGCCTTGGGTATCTGCGGGACCGCTTTCGGTTCCCATAGTTTCCAATGCAATCTTTTTAGATAGTTCCTTATTAAAGCCCATATATTTTTACCTCGTCTATGGTTGTTGTTACAACGTCGATCTCCTTTGATCGTTTAACCTGTCGTTGATATCATCAACGTTGTATAAAATTACACCGCCTCTTTGTGCGTTCTTCTTACGACCAACGACTACAAAGGGCAGGCCGTATCGTCCCCGTCGTTGTTTTGCTAGTGTTGAAACTTTAATCGAATAGATTTCTTCAACTTCTTTAGGTCGTAAAAATTTTTTATTACTCATCTTTTTTCTTTGGTGCTCTCAATGATCTTTTTGATTCATGTCGTATAAACTCGAATTCTTTTGGAAATACTTTCATCATATGATGAACAGGTCCCTCAATTACTCCATACATTCTCGGGATATACGTACTCTTGTTAGTCTTATGGTGTTTTGTTTTTGTATATATTTTTATTGTCATTTTAATTATCCACTAGTTCTGGGAAATGATATTCCGCTAAATTTTTCTCTGATTGAGATTTGATTATGTTTTTAAGTTTTATTATTTCCTCGTTCTTTGTTCCTAATACTTGGGTAAGATTATTTATTTTGGTATTCTTTAAACCAATCTCGGTCCACAATTCCTGGATATGTGTTGATTGTTTGCCCAGGCTATCTGTAAGACGATCTACAATAGATGATTGTTGTTCGAGAATATATTTTAGCTCATATTTATTCATAAGCTTTTTTGCCTCCTAACAATCCACCGATTCCACTAGTTTGATTTTTTATTTTTTCTTCTTCACCTTTTCTAACTAGTTCATTGAACCTCTGTTCCATTCTAATTGTTTCTGGATCGGGGGCCGTTCTTACAAAACTATTTACAGGGAATATACTTGGCTCAATTTTAAATTCTGGAAGTTTTGTTTTTGTTACAGGTTTTTTCTTTCCCAGGTTATTTGCAATCTTTGTGAACGGACCTTTGCCACCTGTCATTTGTGCGTTACGTTCTAATCTCTCTGCTAACTTTCCAACCTGTTCTGGTGTTGCCTGGGGTTCATCATTCACCCCTAATGCTCTATTGAATTGTTTAGCCATAAAGCTATCTCTGATTGCGATAGTTTTATTTTTATTAACCATCAATCCGTTTGAATCTTGCTTTAACAACAGATCTTCTTTTTTGATGTTTCCTTTTTTAATTTGATCTTTGATGTGTTTGTTTGTTGTGTTGATAAGTGCTTCTGTTTGTTTGCCTCTGTTCGTTACAATAGGATCTTCGTTTTCTTCTATTAATTTTTCTAAATCTATTAATGGTTTTAATTGTGTTTGCGGTACCTCCATGCCAGGTAACGTCATTTGTTTTGGTTTATTCTTTTTTATTTTTTCTTCTGATATTTTCTTTTCTAATGGGGTAGAGGGTCTTGTTAGGTACTCCATCATTTGTTTGTATTCTTTTGGGTTCATTAATCCTTTTTGCCTAACGACATTCTCAATAATTGATTAACAACATCTCGTTCTGCTTCTGTAAGTGATGACAAAGTTTTTCCAGGTGTGAAGTAACTAGCAAGATCAATCTTCTTGATAGGGATATCTTCTTTTTGTTTTAGGTAGTCACTGATTGAAATAACTTTACCACCTTTGTTTAATTCTATTCTTTTGAAATAAGAATCTGGTTTAGATTTCAACCAATCAATAAAGCTTTCACCAGGTTGCTTTTCGTTTTCAAAATCTTCCTGTATTTGATCTGTTAAGTTTTGGAATACGTCGAATTCAATTTTTTCTAAATCTGCTAATTGTTTTTTAGCTTCGCCATCACCTCTGCCAGGAATAGCTTTCTCGACATTTCCGCCCTTTGAGTAATAAGTAAAAGTTGGATCTTTAATAATTTTTGTTTTCATATCCGATTATATAGATCGGATTACTTTGAAATAGAATATAGGCGGGAAGTGATTATAGACGATCGTTCCCGATCGTCGGTATTATTTCATCTTAAATAATTTATTTGAGATACTTTTTCCTTTTAATTTTTTATCATCAACAAGGAAGTATCCACCTGTCATCTTAAAATATTTTTTCCAATGTTGTTGGTTTGGTTTGGACCATAAATCATTTATTTGTTTTACGTATTTCTCAACACTATCCCTGGACCATTTAAGATTTTCTTCGTGACGCATAAGGTTATAAAAACTTTTAAAGTCATCTGATTTAACCCAGGTTCTAATTATGTGAGCTCTAGTCTTGCCTTTGTTTTTTGGATCTCTCATCTTCTGTGTGATAACTGCAATTATATTTAATGCGTAAGATGATCTGTTAATATCGTAATTAGTTTCTTTACCTTTTTGATTGCCTTTTAATAATTTTAAAACTTTATCTGGATCACGTTTAGATGATCTTAAATAACTAATTACCTTTGCCCATTTGTCTTTGCCCATATGCAACCCTTATACACTTATCATGGACCAGGCTCAATTAACTTGTTTTAAAACTACTTTGTCCTCATCAAAGAATTTAATTTTATTAATTCCATCAACAACAGTTTGTCCAACAAGTTTCGCGTACTTTAATGCGATCTCTTCTGTTGTTCCTAGTGCTTCTGCAAGTGCTTTTATATCTCTAGTTTCTCTGTAAAAGTTTGTAGCAAAGGTGTGACGTGTAGCATAAACTTTCATATGTCTTTCAACACCACCTAACTTCAATGACTTGTCCCAGGTTTTATCGGGATCAATTATGTGCAGTGATTTACATTTTCCATTTGCAAGTTTTCTTCCATAATCTTTTGATGGAAAAATACAGTTGTTACGTGGATCGTTAACAGGAAAATAAAATCTGGAATCTGGATTATTTAACCTGTCTTTTAAAATCAAATTTAAAACTTTTACTGCGTCATCACCCAGGCCAAAGATAAGCTTTTGATTTTTCTTTGATGTTTTAGTTTCAAATAATCTTATTCTTGGTTCATCACCTTTTAGATATTGGTTCCAGGTAAGTGATGAAGCTTCTTCTGTTCTACGTCCTGTTGTTAATAGAAAGGCAAGCAATAAACATGAAACAGGGTTAAGCTTTCTTTTGATGTAATAATCTTTGTTCAATCTTCCTGTTCTTTGATCAACCTGGACCAATACTTTCATAACTCTTTTGAGCTCTGTTGGATCAAGAAAATCTAAATAAACATTTTCATCATACATAAATTTCTTTTTCATTAAGAAAGGATTGTCAGCTTCTTTGACATAATCATTCCAAAATTTACGTAAATAATTCTGTAATCTATTGGCGGTAGTAGGGGACTTTGATCCTACTATTTGGAATAAATTCTTGAACATTTTAGGTGTGATTGATGAAAGTTTTTTGTACTGAATATCATCTGCACGTAACAACTTATTTAAGATTTCTTTGTCATAAGTGTTTCTAAATATCCAACATTTGAAGATAGCTTTAATGTTTTTAATTGTGCTCGGTCTATGTCTATTGGCCTCTGTTAATTCATCAATGTAATAGTTCTTTAGAGCTTCACCTAATTGCATTTTCATTATGTCGGATTTCTCTTGTTCTTCTGGGTAGATTCCATTGAAGATATTTTGTGCTAATTGTTTTGCTTTTTTGTGGGCCTCGACTAACCCAACATGCGGATAGTTACCTAATCTTTTTGATACAGGATATTTTTTATTTGGTGTTCTATATTGGTAGTACCAGGTTTTAGTTCCAGAGGTTAACACCCAGAATTGCACTCCAGGATAGTTCCCAGGTTTATAATATTTTTTATCTAATCTGTTTAATGAACGACAGATCGCGTCAGTAAGTTTGCCCATAATGTTTCCTTGTCTAGTTTCATAGTTAGTTTAAAAAAGAAAAAGGACAAGCAATCAGAACATACGACGAACGCATTGATCGTATAAAAATGCATTCACTACAAATTCACTACAAGAAGTTCTTCTTTCTTCCTTTGTATGTTCTTTGTTTCGTTCTGTTCTCATCATCATTTTTCTTTCTAATGATCAGAAAAGATAGAAGACTCAATGTTTGTGATGGTGCCCCCGCACGGATTCGAACCGCGGACCTATTGATTACAAATCAAAAAGCTTCTTAAAATTTCCTTTCATTATCGTTGATACTATTAACTTCTGGAATCCTCGTCAAGCAACTTAAATAAATTCACTTCAAATTCACTTCACTTCAAAAAATCAAAGTTAAATAAATCAACAACTGCAATCATTAACTTTTTATAAAAGTAATACAAACTTAAAACAGAAAAGTGAATCTTTATGCGGATTTTTGACTCTGAATTTTTGCTAGAACAAGCTCATAGAAGCCTCGCTGTTGCTCGGCTTTGCTTCGCACAAGTGCAAAGGCCGAGAGGGGTCCCAACGGCTTTCTACGTGCTTCTAGAGTCCATTAATTGATATTCCCATACAGATTTAACCTTTAGATTATATCGATAGTAAATACTAACAAACAAACACTTATAGGGGTCCCAAACGTTTTGGGTGTATTAAAACAAATAAAAGATTCCTTTATTAAAAAAATATTATAAAATTTTATTTAGAAAGGAAAAAATTCTACAAAAAATTTTTCAAAAAAATTATGGCTTCCTGGCAAAATGCTTCTGGTAAAGAGAACCACAAATCACTCTTCGATAATGTTAGTCACGATCGCTGTATCTTCTGTGGATCGGATCGTGAAGAGATTGCTAGAACAGATTTTACAATTATGTTTTCAGAGTTCGAATATTCAACAGGCTCGATCTGTAAATCCTGTTACCACGCAAACGCAAAACAAGTTAAGGCCACCTAATCAAGGACCACGGAAAAGGTCTAGGGTTCAGTGCCACCGACCTAATTTAGGTCCAGGACACGTGCCCCCGACTAGTACACATCAGTACACAAATTTAGTCCAAATAAGTCCAACATATCTGGATCGAATTCTGTCACAGGTAGGCGAGAGGTTAGCTTCCTATTTCCTGTCGCAGTACCCCTCTGAAAAATCTTAAATTAATATTGGTATATCTAACTAATCGCAAATAACCCTGGGTGACATAAGGTAACTTTTGGTGGTTAACATTTGCTTACATTTGCCTACAAAAAATCCAGAAAAATCCAGATCGGGTTGGACTGAATTTACCAATATAATTTACGGGTACGTGTACTCCCTCGATTGGTCTTTCTAAATTTATTTGGTTCCAGGTTATGTGCAACAGGCGACAGGTATTGTTTCGATCCATAACCAGGGTTCGACATACTGAATATTCCCATTCCATAATTTTTAGTTCTTACAGGTTCGTTAAGCGCGGATTGTAGTCGTTCTCGCTTCTTCTGTTTTGCTAGCTCAACGGCCTCGGGTAATAAATCTTGGACCTCTGGATCAACGTTGTGTTTTAGCTTTGCCAACATTCTTAATTCGTTCTTTTCTTGGAAAGCTCTATTAGGATATTTGCCTTTAAAATGATTGCCACGATTCCTCTTCCTGGGGACATTTGTACCTAGGGATAAATCCTGGTTTGGACGCACTGCCTCTTGTACGGCGAAATAATATTTTCCGTCACGTTTAATGTACGAAGATTGATAGTGTCCTCGTTTCATTTTCTTTTTTAAATTATCTGTTGATATGCCTAGTTTATCTGCGAATTCTTTTCTGGATAATTGGAATCTGTTTTCATTCATAAATAATTAATCGGACTTTTAACGTAACTACTTACTTTGAATCTGTCCCCACCTAACATGGACCGCGGATATAAAATCCAGGCACCTATGGGCATAAGCACCTGGATACAATCTTATTCTTTAGACAAGGTAAGATGACCTAATAATAAATCCCATAAATTAAAATACAATCCCCAGATCGGGTGTAGGTTAATTTAATTTCTTTTTTGGTAATACAATCCAAACGGTTGGCATCATCTGATCGATAGCCGTATCGAGATTGGTTTTGCCAATGTAGCACCAAGGGCACATCACATCAGAAATTACGTCTATTTCCAATTTTTGCTTTTCAGCCATATCAGGTTCTTTCTACTCTGCCCGAGCATCCCACCATGTTTCCAATCTGAAACCATATAGCGCTGTTTTATCCGGTGGCTTTATATAACTTCGGTGCGCAACCCATTGTTGATCAAGATGATATAGCGGAACAAGGTAATCACCGGAAATCAACATCCTGTCATAAGCCCGAACTGCAGTAATAAAATCTTCTCGTGATCTTGCCTGAAGGATTTTGTCGATCAGGTAATCAAGTGCCGGATCATTGGCACCTGCGTAATTGAAACTGCCTTGCAAGTCTGTTGAAATCGTTCCCCAACGCCCCAACTGCTCAATGCCCGGAGAAAGTGATGCGGTGTAGGTTTGCACAACCATATCATAGTCAAAATTCTTGGTGCGCCGCTGGTACTGTGCGTCATCTACCTTGCGGATGCTAACAGTAATGCCGAGCTTTTCCAAAGATCGTCGATAGATGATTGCAAGTTTTTCCTGTCTTTGGCCAAGAACAAGAATTTCAAACTCCATAGCTTTGCCATTCTTGTCAAAGAGTTTTCCATCCCGCATTTTGTAGCCGGCCTGTTTGAGCAGATTACTTGCCTTGCGCAGAAGTGTTCGATCGCGTCCGCTGCCATTGCTAACAGGTGGCTTATAGGTACCGGCAAGAACGTCCGGCTTGATCTTGCCCAGGTATTGAGCGAGCAAAGTTTTTTCTACTTCACTTGCTGGGACGCCAAAGGATGAGAGTTCCGAACCGTGCCAAAAGCTGGATGTTCGTTTGTATTTTCCAAAGAACAGGTTTTTGTTCACCCATTCAAAATCAAACAGTTGAATAAGTGCTTCACGAACTCTTTGATCCGCAAATACTGGTCTTCTTGTATTGAATACAAAAGCAAGCATTTTGTTGGCATTGTCGGATTGGAATTCACCTTTTTTGACGTCTCCGTTCTCAACAGCAGGAAAGGAAAAATTTCGCTCCCAGGAAGAGGGATCGTTTTCCGGATAAACATCAAACAGGCCTTTTTTGAAAGCTTCGAACAATCCGGCTTGGGTACGATAGTATTCAACCTTCACCTCATCGAAATTGGAAAACCCGACACGTGATGGAATGTCCTTTGCCCAATAGTCCGGATTGCGCTTGTAGATGATGGATTTTCCCGGATTGATTTTATCCATCGTGTAAGGCCCGCTACCAATCATCGGTTTTAAGGTTGATCTGTCAAACGTATCAAAGTCGGTGGCGTGTTTGGGAAGGATGGGTGTTAGAGCCATGATCAATGGGAATTCACGATCTGAGAGTTTGTTAAATGTGAAACGGACTTTTCTTTCACCAGTTTGTTCAACCTTTTCAATCTTCTTTGCACGGGAAGCATAGGTTGGGCGTCCTTTTTCAACCAAAAGGTCAAACGTATACAAGACATCAGCCACTGTAATTGGCACACCGTCGGACCATTTTGCTTTTGGATTTAGTGTGAATTCGATCCAGGAGCTATCTTCCGGTAGTTCGACGAACTCGGCAATCAAGCCGTAAAATGTAAATGGTTCATCGCGGGTCCGAAACATTAGCGATTCAAACACCAAGTGTCCCAATTGCGGATCGTAAGTACCTCTTGCATTGGTTCGCAGGCTTTTAAGAATAAATGGATTAACTGAGTCAAACGTACCCATGACACCATGAACAATCTTGCCACCTTTGGGCGCATTTGGGTTGGCATATGGCATGTGTTTGAAGTCAGCAGGCAAAGCAGGCTTGCCGTGCATGGCTATAGCGTGTGTCGGCTCTGCCTGAACTTGATAGAGTACCGCGATAACAAACATGCATGCTGCAACAAGTTTTTGCGCGGTAGAGAAACAAATATGATGTATACCCATCCTACTCCAAAACCCGAATGTTTTGGTGTGATATGATACGAAAGTTGTCGGTGACTTTGTCACGGAACTTATGCCATTCTTTGGGAATGGTTTCTCGCATGAATATCAGGATGGCATC
>WLWG01003090.1_pt1 | contig 11709 bp, 18 predicted proteins | sample 6712871 | NCBI WGS metagenome assembly WLWG01 (sample SAMN12718693, study PRJNA515312) | sponge metagenome | isolation source: marine sponge | host: Mycale hentscheli | place: New Zealand: South Island, Marlborough, Capsize Point | collected 2003-05-01 | reverse complement strand
TCATCAAGACATGGTATTTGCTTTTGTACACTTCGACGGACCTCACATGACTAAAGATGTAATAACAGAAGCTGTTTGGTTTGCAAACAGATCGGCACCGCATGCACGTTTTGTATTTGATGATCAAAACAAATTTGAAATGAGTGTGGTTGCCCATGCATTAACCTTTTTTGATTTTAAAACAATAGAGATGGGAGATACCAAAGTATGTTTGGAGAAAAAATTATAATAGTGCTTATGCTTTTAAGTATGATGGCGGTAATAAGTTTATGATACCTGATACAGACAAAGCATATATCGCCGGCCTTTTTGATGGTGAAGGCAGTATTCATTTCAAGCGAGGACTTGAAAAGAAGAAAAAACATAAGGGTAGACCTGGATATAGAATGTCCAATAGTCTGCGATTATCAATGGAGATAGCTATGACAGATAGATCTGTTTTAGTTTGGGTCCATGAAGTGCTAGGTGTGGGCACTCTAACTGACAAGCCGCGTAAGGGTAAACGGGTTGACGGCACACCATATTTAAAACAATACAGATGGCGATGTACATTTCGAGACGCATTCTATGTTTGTTGCTTGATATGGCCATGGTCACATACAAAACTACCAAAAATTCAACAGGTAATCGAACACTATACAACCGGTGGCCGGGAGAACGTGGTAGACTTAACAGAGTATAGAGTAGCAAAGGAGCTAGGAATAGAATGATGTTTGAAAAAGATATACAAGAATTTCACAGTCATGGTCACAAGATCAAGTGGAATAAGAAATACGATTACAAGGCGCCGTCACGTGTTGATGGACCAACTGGTAGAATGTATTCAGTAAATGATGAGAAGTTACCATCTGTTACCACAATTCTAGGCCAAACTAGGACTAAGGAGAAAGAAGAGAATCTGGCCAAATGGAGGCAAAGAGTTGGCGAAAAAGAGGCAGACAAGATTAGAGATGATGCAGCCGCTCGTGGTACAATTATGCATAGGATTCTTGAAGGCTATATAAAAGATGAGAATCACATGGATATGTCAGAGCTTGGTCAAGAAGCCGGCGTCATGGCTCAGAATCTAATTGATAGTGGTTTTAAGAACTCAATTGATGAAGTGTGGGGTATGGAAATGATGATGTATTATCCTGGCCTCTTCGCTGGTGCGTGTGATATCGCTGGCATCTATGAAGGTAAAGAAGCTATCATGGACTTTAAACAATCTAATAAATGGAAAAAACGTGAGTGGATTGATGACTATTTTATACAGACTGCGGCTTATGCTATGGCTCACAACCACGTCTATGGTTCTAACATAAATTCTGGTGTGATTCTTATTAGTGTAAAAGGTGGAGAAATACTGAAATATGTATCATCTGGTAAAGAATTCCAGGGCTTTTGTATCGAATGGATTAAAAGAGTGAATAAATACTATGAAAAGAATGTGTTGTAATTATGCAACAGTGTGTGGGAATCAGGCAACAGGGACCAGGGGCCTTAGTACTTTGAATTTGAAAAACATGTTTGATATTTTTTTCAGCGTAGAAAGGTTGCTACAATGCTACAATGGCTTTAAACTATTGATATCATTGAAGAAAGTGTTGTTTCAAAGCTGTTACAATGCTGTTTCAAGGTGTTACAATGCTTGATTTCCCTGCGCGAAGAAACCTTTTTGCCTTTTTTAAAAAACTTGTTTTTCAAAATAAAAACTCTATGGTTGGTATATGTCAAAAAAGAAATCTAGAAGTATAAATAGTTACGAAAAACCTAAGACCGTGAAGGTGGCGGCTCCCTTTCCATACAAACGTGTACGTATTGATTGGATTGATATCATAACTGAAGGCGGCTGGGGCAGTGAGCGTGAGTTTAAGAATATGAAACTTGCAACGCCTGTAAGTGAGGGCTGGCTTTTTAGTAAAGATAAAGAAACAGTAAGAATTTTTGCCGGCTACGACATTGAAGATGATGGATCAATTGCTTTTAGTGAACGTTCTGTTTTCCCGACTTCTTGTGTAAAGAAGATAACGAAGATTCACTAGATGGTTCTGACTCTTTTTTGGTTTTTGATTTGGATTGGACTTGGTCTTTTATTTCTTCAAACGGAACGTCTTCTAAAATGGGTGAGTAGTCATCGATTATTTGTTTCATTCTGTTTTCTAATTCTTCTGTTGTCAGGTCTTCTAACTTACCAGTGCGAATTATCTTTTGTTCAATGTATAGACCAGCAGCTTTCCCTCTCGCTACTTCAGCGTTAACCGCAGCTGACCACGCTCCTTTTTTAAGAGCTTCAGCTCTTATCTTTCCTAATTCTGAAATATGTCTGTCATAAGTTACTTCGTATTTCTTTTGCCATTCTTCTCTTAGCTCGCCAATATATTTTACAACCAATGGATATAATTTTGGATTCTGTAATTTGCTTGCGTATTGTCTTGCAAATTCTTTTTCAAAACCTGCATCGACAGCACACTCAGTAGCTGTCTTCCTACCTTCGTTGCTTACTATCTCGTGAGCAAATTTCATCTGCTTCTCTGTTAATTTCTTTGGTACTCCCATGTTTGACTTTTAATACAACTTATCTTATAAATCAACCCATGTTTACTGGAAAGTTATTAAAGCAAGTCGTTGATAAATTTAACACTGCTCCTGTTGCCCAAGAGGCTAGAGTCCAAGTTGTTCTGCCCAATGGAGAATTTTATGACATCAATGGTGCAAAGCTCTTGCAAAATAAATTAATAGGAGTAAGAGAATCCCATAGATTGGTATTCACAATTACACCTGAACAATGGAAAATGGGCAAAGTTATTAAGAAAGTGTAGTATTAAAAATGCCAATGAAACCTGAACGTAAATTATGGCATGAACTTAAAAAATCTACACCTCAAATATCGTGGACAAGGATTGAAAACAGCGGCTCTTTTGGTACTCCCGATCTATTGGGTTATAATACTCGTAGCGTCTTTTTCACTGTTGAGTTAAAAGCTACAAAAACAAACAAGGTTCGCTTTTCTCCTCATCAATTTGCGTTTCACGTGAAACATCCTGACAATACATTTATTCTGGTTAAGGCCCTCTCCCTTAACCTTGTAAAACTTTATAAGGGGAAGGATATTATGGAGCTTGACGCTTGTGGCTTGAAGCTTGAGGCTTGTGCCTCGGGGCTTGAGGCTTGTGTCTGGCATCTGGACCAGCTTGGGGCTTATCGAAGGGACAGCTTGTTTCCTTAGGCTTGAGGCCCGGACCAGGGCGCACGCTACCATCTCCAGCCGTCGCTCGTGGATTGCTAATGGCCTGATCCGATTTATTACGCTCGCGTAATTCTTTATAAAATTTTGGATGTTTAAATACATGTGTCATGCTAATGTTTACCGTAAGATACCACCTTTACCAGCGGATCCCAACATTGTCTACAGTCACCGCAAGAATTATCTTGTGCAGGTGCTGGACACGTGGCGCCTGATTCTACAACCATTGAAGAGTTGGGCCAGCTGTCGTTACGCTGCCCAATCATTGGAGGTGAAAACCTGATCACTAAGTTTGAAGGTTTTCTGTCTAAATGGTTTTTGATCCATGCTTCACGTGTTGGCATCCAGTGCTTCACGTCAGGCGTGAGCTTGCATACTTCATAAATTTTGTTAAGGTGCTGCAGGTCTTGTACATCTCCCGCATCGTGCCAGCGGAAGTACTTCTGCCTGATAATTTGTGCGGCCATTGCCCTGGTCCATCCTTCCAGCTTGATAGCTGCCAGTCTTCTGTACTGTGCAATTTTAATTGCTTTGTATCTTGTGTAATTTCCTTTCAGGGCATAGCAGGCGCTGCAAACTGAGTTCTTAACCTTCCTGAGCTTCGAACCTGTTTTGCATTCCCAAGCGGGCAAGCTGTAACTCAGGCCAGGCATCTTGCTGGTACGTGTTAATGAGTCTGTTATTTTTTTTGCTTCTGTTACTTTCATAATTTCTCCTTTATTATCCTATACCATACAGCTTGCGGCTTGTCAAGCTTGCGGCTTGCGGCTCGCTGCTTGAAGCTTGTCACCATGATATTTTTTATACCATTCTTTATAGATGGCGTTCTGGACCTCTTCCGAGGTCATTTGCCATTCTTCAGCCAGCTTGTCATATATTTCATTTAACATATTTATCCTTTCTGTTGATCAGTCACTATGCTACGCAAGGTAGGTAACGTTGCTTAATACCATACAGGATCCTACGTGTGCCCTCGTGTTATAGTGTTATCTCCACAGTCAATAATGACTGATCCCAGATCTATCTCAATGGCTATCTTCCAGAAATAGATCAGGGATCAGGCCAGGTTGTACATGATATTTCCTGGCGTTAATCCTACTTGCTTTTTCTGGTGCAAGTCCCATACTAATTTGAGTTTTTAATATTCCGTAATTAGCAAAAGGGAATAATTAATATATAATCCTTGACTATCCTATTGTCAAGTGTTAAAACAAATTAAATTAATTAAATATAGAAAGGTCTAAAATGACAAAAATAAGAATGAATACAGAGCTTAGAAACAAACTCTTTAATAAAATAAAAAATGTCTTTGAGAATGAAGATACTCAAGAACGAGAGGCATACTTACAAGCAAGAGAAGAAGTTGATCTTGAATATAGTGTTGCACACAATCTTGCTAAAAGAGTTGTATCAAGATCATATCCACCAGAAGATGTTGCAACTCTTAGAACTTTTAAAAAGAAGTATGGCAACCCTTGTGATGTTGTTGCAAAAGATAAATGCTTTTACTTTGCACACAATGAGGACAAAGATGATGAGGGCGATATTAAAGAAACTAAATCACATTTTGATTTTGGTTTGTTTGGTAATCTAAATGGTAGTGAGTATGATAATGAACAAGGCAAGAAATTTGCGTTTGCATATTATAGAGAAGATTTAAAAGCAATGGATTGCAACCCAGATATCTTTGCACAACAAAATGAAAACAAAGATAACCCACACAAAACAAAACATGTTGACGAGTGTTCAAAGGCACTTGGGTACACAGGCACTTATCATAACAACGATCATACAGGCATGACTAAAACTTTTAATGACCAATATTATCTTGATGTCATTGGAACATCTTATTGTCGTTCAAGAGCAATAGCTTGTACTAAAGATGAGTATTCAATGTTTGAAAGGTGGAGAATTGCAAAAGGTAATTTAGTTGTTAATCATCAAAAATGGATTGATACAATTATGAAACAATGCGATCAGTTAAAAATTGGATTGAAAGCATACAGATATCTAAGCGAGGGTATTGAACTTGCAACTGAACTTGGAATACAAGTTGATGAGGCAGAGTTAATTAGAACTAACTCAACAGGATTGACAATCTACAATCCGAGCAATTTGGCTAGTATGATTAAAGGCATGAAGAACAAAAATCAATCAAGAGAGGCGAAGATATTGGCTAGAAAAAAATATGAAGAAAGTCTAAATTAGAGGTTGACTAATAGGGCTATCTGTAATAGGATAGTCCTATAACTTAGAAAGGTATATATGATAAAAGATAAAACATTTAGAATAACATTCACAAAAGCCAATGGCGAGGAAGTAACTAGATTTGGTAAGTTTGATGACAAGTGCAGATATTGGACTAGTAAAGTTGGAACTGCATTAATTACTTATTTTGATTTAGATAAAAAAGGATATAGAACTGCAAGTGGCAGTTGGAAAGTGAGGTACTAATGGCACAACAGAACGAAGAACATTTTGAAGTTATAAGTAGTAACAAAGCAAAAGCCCATGAAGAACAAAAAGAAATGCGTGAGGAATTACTTAGGTGGATTAAATCTTGCAATAAATTTCAAATGCTAGAACTTTATAGTGAAATGAGAAGAATGAAAAGGAGTGCGTTGTAATGCCAAATAAACATTTTTGCCAAGGACCTAATTGCCATACTAGAACTACTAATGATAGGTTTTTAAAATCTCGTGGCGTAATTCGTGGAAGATATGCATACTTAGAAATGGATTATCAAAACCACCCAAATGGCTATTATGATAATAGACGAAGTAAATATTTTTGTAGTCAAAGTTGCGAGTCTGAATGGCTTAATCATAACATGGAAAACATCGAACAAGGTCGACCGATTGAGTTTATTAGACACAGACGAGAGAACCAAGGATATGCCAAGGTCAAGAATGATGAGTCTAGGTGGGGTCCAGAATATTCTATTCAAAGGGTTGACAATGGTCAGCTAATAGAGTAGGATTATCCTATTAACAAAGAAAGGTATATTATGACAAAAAAATCAATCAAAGCCGAGTACATGCCAGGTGGTGCAAGAAGACAGGAGATGCTTGACAAAGCTGTTGACTATCTTCGAACACCTGGAGCAACTCAGAATATCAAACATGAGTTTTGTTTAACTTATCTCAAGATGACAGAGACCGAGTATCTTGAGGCATTGAACAAAGCAACTAACGGCGCAATGGTGAGGGACTTATGGAACTAAACACAACTGCACCAGAGTTTAAGATCATCGAAGATAACAAAGATGAGCCGGATTTAAAAACGGCTCAAGACTTTGTCGGTGGAATGGTTGAGTGTATTACATTCCCGAACGGTGATGTGTTGATAGTAAATGAAGAGGGCAAGCTGATGAGCCTGCCATTAAATCCAGAGGGCACAGCATTATGGAGATCTACATTTACTAAAGACAAGTACGCATTTGGTTATGATGATTGGGTCAGTGGCCCGGCTATCTTAATTAAACATAAGGCGCTCAAGAACTGGGCGTAACCTTTCTAACCTGGTACCTCTGATAGAGGTACCAGGCCTCCCCCACAATTTGAACTTTTTTTATATTACTATATAACCTTTGTATATTAAGGGGTCCCAATATGTCGTATATATTGCGAGTTTCATACATAAGTAAGTAGAAAATACTTTTGGACTTTTTAAATTAAAGATGTAAAAATTTTTTAGAAAATTTTTTTCGAATGACTTATGGACATAGATAAATTAAAAAAGTTTGAGAAATTACCACCTGATGTCAAAAGACAATTAGCTTTGTATATGGCTAAGTGGAAAGATAAGAAAAAGCAAGCTGACATTAAAGATGACTTCATGGCTTTTGTTAAACACGTATGGCCTGATTTTATTGAAGGTAGACATCACAAAGATGTTGCAAAAAAATTTAACGAGATAGCTAGTGGTAAAACTAAACGTGTCATTATCAATATGGCACCTAGACATACTAAGTCTGAGTTTGCATCTTATCTATTACCTGCGTGGATGGTAGGTCGTAATCCCAAACTAAAAATTATTCAATCAACTAACACAACTGAATTATCTGTAAGGTTTGGTCGTAAAGCAAAAGCTCTAATGGATACTCCAGAATACAAAGAAGTTTTTGAAACAAGATTAAAAGAAGATAGTCAAGCTGCTGGTAAATGGGAAACACAACAAGGCGGTGAATATTATGCTGCCGGTGTTGGATCTGCGATTACTGGTCGTGGTGCTGATTTATTAATTATTGATGATCCACATACTGAGCAAGATGCAATGAATGCACAAGCTTTAGATAGAACTTATGAGTGGTATACATCTGGTCCACGTCAACGTCTTCAACCTGGTGGAACAATTATTATTGTAATGACGAGATGGAATGAAAAAGATTTGGCAGGTCGTTTGATCAAAGCACAGAAAGAAGCTAAAGCTGATCAGTGGGAAGTAATTGAGTTTCCTGCTATCATGCCATCAGGTAAACCATTATGGCCGGAGTATTGGAATATAAAAGATTTAGAATCAGTTAAAGCATCTATTCCTCTTTCTAAATGGAATGCACAGTACATGCAAAACCCAACTGGTGAAGAAGGTGCATTGATCAAAAGAGAATGGTGGCAAGACTGGGAAGGTGATTTACCACCACTAGAACATGTCATACAATCTTACGACACAGCTTTCATGAAAAAGCAAACAGCCGATTACAGTGCTATTACCACCTGGGGCGTGTTTCATCCTACCGAAGACTCTGGTCCCTGTCTCCTGTTGCTTGACTCCTTAAAAGGTCGGTACGAGTTTCCTGAACTAAGACGTATTGCATTAGATCAGTACGGCTACTGGAATCCGGAAACAGTAATCATTGAAGGAAAGGCCTCAGGGCTTCCATTAACTTATGAGTTGCGTAAAACCGGGATTCCTGTTATAAATTTCACTCCCTCTAAAGGTAATGATAAACATACGAGGGTAAATAGCGTTTCACCGCTGTTTGAGTCAGGAAAAATATATGCTCCTAAAGATATGGAGTTTGCACAAGAAGTCATTGAAGAATGTGCAGCTTTTCCTTTTGGAGACCATGATGATCTTGTGGATTCCATGACACAAGCAGTAATGAGATTCAGACAAGGTGGATTAGTTAGTCACCCTGAAGATTATGAAGATGAGCCGTTACCACAAAAACAGAGGACGTATTACTAATGGGAACAGTCATAAAATTATTACAAGCAATCAGAGGATTAACTAAATCAGGTGCAATTAAATCTCTTGATGATGCATACAGACTTGCACAAAGAGAATTAGGTGACAGATTTAATACATATAAAAATCAAATTAAAGATGCTTTCGATGCCGGTAACACGAAACCTTCAAATGTAATTCCATTTAAGAAAAAAGAAGGTATTGAAAATACAGGTAAAGTTAAAAAACCTGGTGAAGTGATTTCTATCAAAAAGGATCAGGCCTCAGGAACTATCATGGATAGAATAGAAGGTGCTTCTAAAAAAATTGATGACATTATGAAAGAACGTGAGGCGATGTATAAACCTAAAAAAGGTTTACAGTTAGCAGAAGGACTTACAAGAACAATTGCTAGAAAAATATTAGATAAAAAAAATATTGAGATACCTTCAGGAAGAGACCCAATAGGAGTTTTCTCTGATACTTTTGGCGATTCAATAAATGATGTTAATAATCTTGCAGAAGAATTAATTGAAATAGATCAAAGAGGTGGAGGATCAAAAAATATAGATGAGATGATAGAGATGGAAGGTTTGTTTGATATTGAAGTTCCTAAAAATCCATCACAAGGAATTAAAGACACAGAGATTGCAAAATTTTTAGAAGAAAATGCAGCAGAAGATATGATGCCACAAATGACAGAAAGATTTAAACTAAAACAAAAATATCCAGGAATTAATGACGAACTAATATCTGACATTATGGCCGATCCAGATCCACAAAACAAAGCTGAAGCATTAGCAACATTAGATCAAGCAATGGAGTTAGCAGGACAAGGAAGAGACCCAGATGAGATTATTAGTATTCTTCAACGACTTAAAAAAACTAGAAAAGATAATGCACAAGGCGGCCTAAACTATTTGATGGGACTTTAATGTCTGAAGTAAATAAGATAGCAAACTACAATCAAATGATGTCTTGGTTAACAAGATCATCTACACCTCAAACAGAAACTAGAGAAGAATTTGCTAAAGCAGGTTTTGCTAAAGCTACCACTGCAAAAAATTTAAAAGAAACAGTTCCAAATTTTTTAGATGAAAAAACTTTTGTAAAACTTAGAAAAGAAAATAAAAATTTAACTAACGATCAATTTGCTAAGTATTTAAATGAGGAGACTGATTATATTCCAGATCCAAGACAAGCTGAAGAATTTCAAGGAATATCTATAGATAGAAGATATAATGCAGCTAAGAAAAAAGGTTTGTTTCCAAAAACTTTTGCATACGCTGGATCTGATAAAACTAGATTAATTACAGATAAAGATAGAGCCGAATATAAAAAATATGCAAAAAAATTATATAAAAACCAACCTGAAAAATATCAAGCGTTGTTGAATCTTGATGATCAAGCTATAAATTCAAAAATATCAGATCGTAGAAAATTTTTAGCAGAACAAGCAGATCCTGAAAAACGTCAGAAAAGACTTAATAGAAAAAAGAAGTATGATTTTGAAACAAAAACAGGTTTAAGAGGAGAAGAAGCTCAACAAGTTTTTTTTGAAAAAACAAATGAAAGAAATAGACTTAGAAAAAAAGATTCGAATACCTTTTACAGAAATGTTAGAGATGGTAAAACTTTACTGTGGGAAGATTTATTAAAAAGAACTTCTATTTCAAAAGACTCGCCTTTTAAATTAAGTAAAAAAATTATTAAAGGTAAAAAATATGACAAAGCAGAAACACAAAAATTTACTTTAACAGATAAGAACGGAAATAAATTTACATTTAATAATTTAACAGAAGATCTTGCTAAAGCAGGTTATGATCCCCAGAATGTTTTAAGACCCTATGAACAAAAAGCTTTTTTATATAGAGAAAATTTAATGAAACCAATCATAGAAAATGCAGATAAAGTATTAGGAGCAAGAGATAACCCTATTCATATTCATCACGTAGAAGGTTTTAATAAAAACCCTTTTAATGTTCAACTTACTTTTGCAGATCAAAACTTAATGGAAGGTAGAAACAGAGTTAGTTTAAATGCAACTTTTAATAATTTACTAAAACAAGAAAAAATAAAATCAGGTTCAAATCTCAGCGGTCTTCTTAATTACAATAGAAAAAAACAAGCTTTAACAAAATTTTATGATTCATTGGGACCTGATATAGCAACACAAGTTGGTAAAAAAGAAGTAGGTACAAGACCTTCATTAGTAGATATGTTAAAAAAGAAAAATATTAAAATGTCACCAGACATTACACAAAGAGCCATGCAACTGGGTGCAAACCCAATGGCTGATCCATCTCTATTAAAATATGCACTACAAATTGCAGGCACACCATTAGGTGTTGCAGGTCTAACAGCAGGATTTGGTGTTGATCCTAGTTCTGCAATTGACAGAGTTGCATTAGGTGCTGAAGCAGCGTTAGCTCCAACACTTGTAAAAGGTGCAGCAGAAGCTGCAACAACTCCAGGTATGCAAAGAATTTTAAATTTAGGTCTGTCACCTCAAATGGCAATGCGTGCAGCAAGAGTTGCACAACCAATTGGTGTTGCATCTTTAATAGGTGAAGGTCTATATCAATTAGGTAAAAAAGGTGTTGCTGAAAAAACAAAACTAGATGCAATGACACCTTTTCAGAGACAACAATATTTAGCCAGTGAAGTAGAACCTTTGATGGATGAAGGTGGTATAGTTGATATTAGTAGAGAAGGTTTTGATGAAGGTGGACCGTCAGATCCAAGTAAAAGAAAATTTATGAAAATTGCAGGAGGTCTTGCATCTATTCCCATTCTAGGTAAATTTTTTAAACCTGCTGTAAAAGTTGCTCCAGCTGTTATAGAAACAGTTAGAAGAACTGCCGAAGGTATCCCTGATTTTATAAGTGATCTTATTGCTAAGGTTAAATTAAAAGCTGAAGCAACAGGATTGAAATATTTTACTGGTAACAAACCAGAAGAATTTACCGATGTATATAAAGCAGATAATTATGTTGTTACTGAACAAGGTAATAAAACAATTCTTAGAGAAGTAGATCAAGATGGAGATATGCTTTATAAAGAAAATCAAATAGAAATAGAAGTAGACCCTGAGACCGGAGGCGTGACTTACAGAGAAGCAAGCGCTAGACCTGATGCAGAAGGCAAGCTTAAAGATGTCGAAGAATATATTGAAGACGATGATTTAGAGAACATGAAGAAATATACCTATGACGAATAAGTACCCAAAGAAACACCTATTACCCCCTGAAGCCGGACCCCTGCCTCAGGGCTTGAATATTAAGTATAATACTGTTAAAACAGTCAAACAATCT
>WLWG01003089.1_pt1 | contig 11715 bp, 21 predicted proteins | sample 6712871 | NCBI WGS metagenome assembly WLWG01 (sample SAMN12718693, study PRJNA515312) | sponge metagenome | isolation source: marine sponge | host: Mycale hentscheli | place: New Zealand: South Island, Marlborough, Capsize Point | collected 2003-05-01 | reverse complement strand
ATTCTTCAGCATCCATCATGTTACGAACTTTACGACCAAACCTTACAGCTAACTCACCTGTATGAGTTGTCTGCATAATTTTTCTTCTTGGCTGTTTACCCATAATCCAAGCTGGAAAATAAGTAGAACAAAATTCAGACTTGGTGTGACGAGGAGGCATGTTAATAATAAGTCTGTTGCATTTACCATTAGCAACATCCTCTAACTTTTCTGCAAATATTTTATGATGACGGCCACAAATAAATTCAGGCCACATGTGATCAATAAACTCTAGGAATGTTTCTTGACAACCTTGTTGTTTTTTTAATAACTCAAGACGTTCTTTGAGTATAAGTGTTTCTTTGATCTCTTGATCGGAAAGATGTGCTAAGTTCATAAGGCAGCTAACATGCTCTCTATACTAACAGGACCACCATCCTTAAATGCATCAATACCTTTTTCTTTAACCAGCTTTCTTATCTCGTCATCAATCTTAACGTAGGTACCATCAAATTTATTTTCAGGCCCCTTAAACTCTATATCTTGAGGTTTTAAAACATAATCTTTAGGATTTACACCAAGTTCTTTGAGCATTTTATCTATTTCATTTTCGCCTTCTTTAAATACTCCTTGTAGTAATTTATTGTCTCCACCACCTTCTTTGCCTAATCTTTTTCTTGCTGAATCAAAATACATACCATCTTTGCCTTCTTCTACAGCTTTCAAAAAGTTAGCTCTTAAAGGTAATTTTGTGTAGTTGGTTCTAGTGCCTTTTGCATAAGGATCAATAGGGTAGCCTGATAAAAAATTTGTTTTTGGTTTTATTGCTTCTTTAAGTATTTTTACTCCGTTGCCAATATCAAAAGTCATTTCATCATTATTTACAACTTCCTCAAAATATCTTAAAGCCCTGTCTTCTGGTGTTCCTGGTCCATACTTTTGCCTCATAGCAGGAGAGCCAGGTTTAATTGCTTCTAACTCATAAAATATTTCATCAATACTTTTGTTAAGAGATTCGGTAAATTTTTTCCCTGTTGCATCTTCTAAGTCTTTTGTAGTTAAATTGTATTTTTCAATCTTATCCATATTTGGAGTTATTTTATTAAGTAGCAAATCATCTTTTTTCTTTTTGATGTTTTCTAATTCATCTAAATCATCAGCCAGAGAAGGAGAATCTAAAGTCAATCCTTTTTCTTTCTGTATGTTTTCTATTTCATTTTGTTTTTTTACTTGCGCTCTAACTAATTTATTTACTTTTGGATAAAATCTGTTGTATTCAGCCAAACTTTTTTTCAAAGCAGCTACTTTCTTGCCATCAAGATACGGACTTACAGGCACATCCTTTTGTGCTTGTGTAACAGCTTTTTTTAATTCTTCAAAAACTTCAAGTGGCAACTTTTCATCTACATTTTCTGTTGTATAACTACGGGCGTTAAATCCTACTATTGATTCTTTGTCAGCATCTTGAATAAATTTTGTACGAAGCTCTTCAGGAGATTTAATTTGAGGATATTTTCTTGCGGTTTTAATAGCAAAATTAAAATTATCTCCTAATGTATTTCTTACAAAATTTCCTGCAACAGTATCGGTAGATAAAATATCCTTTATATTATATAGCTGATTTTCAGCGTTGCTTTTTGCAAGCTGACCTACTTCCTCTCCATAATCAGATTGAATCCTAGCTACGTTTAAAAGATTGTCTCCGCCGATAAATTCTTTAACATCTTTTAATTCAGGAATATCTGTTAATTTTAATTCTGTTGTACTATCAAAAACAAAATGGTCTTTGTGAGGCTTGTCTTGATAGTGATCATACTGTTTTCTATCTATACCCCTTACATGAAAAGTATTTTCTTTAATATTTTTAAACTCATCTCCTAGCTCTTTTATTTGTCTTGCGTATTGATTACTGTTGACCAACCTTTTGCTTATGGCTCCTTGTTGATTAGCTTTTATATAGTTAGCTAATCTTTGTCGAGTTATTTTATCTAAAGGGTTTCTAGATTCTATTTCATTAATCAGTTTTGGATGTATTTCATCTGCTTCGTCTAGTATATTTAGTAACCTTAACTCACCTTTAGGTACACCAGCTTTCTTTAATTCGTTTACATAAGTTACTAATTTAGCTTGATTGGGTAATTTTTTATTGGTGTTAATAAACTTAGCGGCTTTGGATGTTAAGCCTTGGTTATTAACTTTTGTGCCTGTATAAACCATTTCATCTAAAGACAAAGGCTTAAATTCATCTACTTTAGGTACAGGTAAATCTTTAACAACCTCTTCTACAACTTCAGCTGTTTCTGTTTTTATAGGTAAGGCTGGAGTATCAGCAATAGGGTCAATTGCTTTGAGTGCTTTAGCACCACGAAAGAGTCTAAGTAAAGGATAAAGACTGGCAAAACTTAAACCAGCCAAAGCGTAGTTACCTGTTGCGCCTAGAAAGTCTTTATCTTCTATATTTTTTGCACCCCTAGCACTAAACTCACCCACTTCAAAGGCTGCAAGTGCGTCTCCGATACCAGGAGATACACTAATCGCTAATTGATCTACAAATGGAAGTTCCTCAAAATCACGATAAGCCTCACGAATGTTACCTTCGGATGCTGCCTTTTTAAGGTTTTCTAGTACTTCTGCTCTGTTTGCCATTAAAGTATTTCAGGTTGGTAGCCTTCTAGCTGTTTTAATATTTTTTCTTCGTTAATGCTCAATTCTTTAAATTTATCGCTAGATTTTTTCATGAGTTTTCTACCTGCAAGTTCTCCCACTCTATCTTCGGCTTGCCCTCTTTTAAAATCTACTTGAGCTTGACGTTTTCTTTGTCTAATTCTTTGTAAGGAATCATACAATCTTTTGGCTTTCTTTGCAGATAATCCTGCTTTGATAAAAGGACCCCCTGCTAAGGCTGCATAATCTACTGGGTCTGTTGGATCAAAAAAGATATCGGTAACATCTTTAACTGAAATGGATTCTTCTGGGGGGCTATCTAGTTTTTTTTTTCGAGATCTGAAAGTATATCGTCAAGAGATTCTCTATCCATATTAGATATGGTTCTTCCTGATTCTCCAAGCATCATTCTAGAATTTACAGGATTCATACTATTCATAATATCAATTCTTTGTGCATCAGCATCATTAATCTTATCCACTATCATGTCGTATGATTGTTTATCGTTGTTTGCTAATGCTTCTTCAAGTTGGTTTTCTAACACTCCAATTCTTGTTTCTATACCAAAAATTTGTTGTTGTGGGTCTGAATTAAGAAAGTCAACCATATTTGCATCTCTACCCCCTGCCATCATCATTCTTGGTTCGCCTTGCATTTGATCCATTAAAGGAGGTGCCATTCTTTCCTCTGGCATAACAGGCATTCCAAGATCTAAATTAGGAATCATATTTTGAGATGCGGCTGGGGGTACTGGTATTCTTGGAAATAATCTTGTGTCTACTACAGGCATTTGTTGATTTCTTATTTGTTGTTGCAATCTACGAAAAAGACCAGCCAATCCTCTGCGTTTTTGTGGCATTCTAAAATCAGAACCCATATTGCCTCTAGGTCCAGCAAATGAATCTCTTACCATCCTTTCCATATTTTCTCTGCTACCGTACTTAGAAATTACATTTCTTTCGTTTTCTATTGCTTTGTTTCTTTCGTATTCTGCTTTTCTAGCCATTTGTTCAGGGGTTAACGGCATTTCACCAATAGGTCTTGGGGCTTGGGGAGCCATAGGCATAACAGGTGCTATTTGACCTCTTACTTTCTTTTTTAGTTTACTAAAGAATCCCATTTGAAAATAATATATTAATTAAATTGTAAAACCAAGTGCGCCTTCGCCCATTCCAAACATTTCTTCTGCCATTTCTAACTCTTCAAGAGTCATACCGATTTGCTGGAGGAATTGTTCTACTTGTTCTTCGGTAGCACCTTCAGCCATCATTTGTTCTACAATTTTCATAATTTGCATGAGGGCTTCCTTGGCCTCGGCTTTTTCTTGCTCACTCAAGCTATCAATTTGTTGTTGTAATTCGTTAGGTAAAGTTGGGCCTGCTGGAGTCCCTTGCATCATTTGTTGGTCTGGCATCATTACAGGTGCAACGTCCATACCCATCATATCTTCATCCATAATTCTATCCTTAGTGGTTGTCGGCAGATCTTATCCTAGGGGGGATTAAAGGAGATATAAATCTTTAGACCTGCCTTAACCGATTTTACAATAATTCGATTGTAACACCTGTTTTGATGAAATGTAAAAAAAATGAAATTTGTTTGAGAGAGATCTTGTCCTTGTGTGTGTCTCTACTGGTCTACCAATTTTTGTGTCCCCCCCCATTCGCCTGACCCGATTACCGATCCGATTTGCCTGACAAATAGAGTCCCATAAAAAAGGGGGCCTAATGCCCCCTAATTCCTCCAAGGTTTTTTTAGTTGATATTATCGGGATTGCCAAGTGGCGGCACTAAGTTCATGCCGATCTGTTCAGCTGTCGGCTGACCCATTAATTCTCGCATCTCGGAGTTAATGCCACCATTTGAAATGATGTGCTGACCATTAATGATGAGACTATTACAAGCTGTCTCAATTGCTTTGCCAACGACCTGTTGACCTGTCTCATCATATAAGTTTATTTCTATCTTCATATTGACCTCCTAAAAGTCATTTATTTAATTAAGTTAATTAAAGCACTTTGGTTACATACTGTCAACAACTATTTTCATTTATTTTTCTGACCAGCTTTGGCGAACCCTGGCTGCGAAACGCCAGAGATCTCCTGGGCTGCTGGACGGTTGTTGTGTGTGTTAAGGCACCTGCCAGTTGAGCGGCCCGACCCGAAACTGATGCTCAGCCCCGACCCCGACCGCCCATTAGGAATACCAGCAGGTAAATAAAAAGGGTTAGCTCAAGCACTTATACATCTCTTCCCAGTAATCATCGATATACTCGTAATCCCAGATTGGAAAGCTGCACATGTCCGAACCCCAGAAGCCTTGGATCTCTCCTTCAAATGTGTCAACCCATACGGTAGGACCGCCTCCCGCTATCATTAGCCTAGCGCCCAGGTATTCCCCGCTCCCGTCAATTATGTAACGAATGCTATAGGCTTGATACCATTCTTCTTCATGCTCCTCATCTCTGGGCCAAAAACACATCTCTCCTGTTCTAGCCTCTTCAGCATATCTTTTGCACATGTCGCGCAGTTGTTTTTCACAGTCACTCATGCTACCGCCCCCCACTGTTCTGCCATAGCTCGCGCAAGACCTTTATGAAACTTGCTTCTAAACTTCCAACGATCGGGACCAGGACTGGCAAGATGAATATCATGTCTTGCCGTTTCTCTAGTCAGTTCGCTTGTCTTCTGCAAAAGCGGTAAGTTCTTCAACCAAAGGCAGGTGCGTTTACTTACGTTGTCTTCAGCCTCAACAGAGTCAGCAAACTCGTAGGGTTGGACGCTCTGCGCAAACGGCTCAAAGTTTTCTATTCTGGCCTTCGCATGCTTATGCATGATGGGGTTCTCAATTGCGATCCGCGGCACGTCTGCGTTCCAAAGATCCGAAAAGAGAGCTGCACCTTCATCCAGCTCCTCCCACATCTCCTGGACAGTTTTACCAGGAGGCGCTTTGTGCAACCAACGCACGCCAGAATTACAAAGTCTGGTGCAGGGTGGATGGGCCACCATTAATAGATCCCAAGCTTCCATCTTCAAAACATTTCTAATGTCGTCTTGGATGTGACGGTTAGTCTGATCATCCGCTGGGAGTATGTCGCAGCTCCAGGCGTCATGACCGTTATCAATAAAAGCGTTTCTAACGATTCCGCTCGTCTCGCAGCCAATTAGTATTTTCATAATACGTCCTGGCCGTTGTCATGATAATTGCCTTCTTCATCTTGATGCGCCCAGTCAATTTCGTAGTGATCGTCTTTTTTTATGAGAGGATACTTGTATAAGCCTAGCGGTTTAAAACGGACTTGCTTAGCGGTCCATTTCTCCATAGCTGCCTCGCAGTCTTCTCTAGTTTGTCCCCACACTCGCGGGCATTTCATATCAAGGCACTTGGCCACGTAACAATATTCTATCTTTTCCATCTTCTTCTCCTAAATAAGTTAATGAGCTTTTAATATAACTGACTGGTTACATCTTGTCAACTATTAATTTAAAGATCTTTGAACCAGAAGTAGTTACTGGCCAGGGCTGCAACCCCCTGGTGTGTTTGTGTTTGTGTGTATCTTATGTGTGTGTAAACTGCTTTGCCAAATCCAAAAGCCCGACCCCGATTTCCCGACAAAAAAAAGCCCGAATAAATCGGGCTAAGATTAAAGTGAGTTAATCAATTCATAACCTCACCTCCTCTTCTAAGACTTTCATCAAGTCAGCAACAGTTTCTGCCCCCACTTGAGCAATTAAGATTGCATTACACAAATCAGTTTGAACACTCCAAGAACTTTCTAATTGCAAACGAAAGTCTCTGTTCTCACTACGATAGTTATACTCATCAGTCAAATTCCAATACTCTGATTTATTTTCTTCGTTAAAAGAATTTATCCCTTTTTGTATTTCTTTTCCTATCTCACTAGCTTGGTCAAGTATCTTCTTTTTTTCTTTACTTAATTTAGTCAGCTTTTTGTAAGTAGACGATTTTGTAAAAGCCTCATTTTTTAAATCCATTTGGGCTTCCATTTTTTTATAGAAACGATTAGCGATTGCCTCTCTTTCTTGTTTATTGGTTTTCATTTGTATATACCTCCTAAAAGTATGTTGTTTAAATGAACCCTAAGTATAACACTATATGTATACAAATTGTAAACTATTTAGGTAAGTATCTTTCTTCTTCACCAACGGCGTCCCAGCTCGGATCTGGAAGACGGCAGAGCTGCTCAGATCCTTCTGGTGTGTTATCATGTGTTATGCCTTGCCGAAATCCCGACCCCCGACACCCGATTAGAATCCCCCGACCCGACCCGAATGATTTAACAACCTTTCAAGACCATCTAGCGTCTCTCCTGGGGGGGATCTGAAGCTCTGTTGTGTTGTGTTATGTGTAGCAATACACCCCCCGTTTAATATTCTTTAGCTTATCCCGACCCGACCCGATTTTTTCCTAGCTTTTTTGTGGGGGAGAGAGGGAAAGAGAGGGGGGATGCGATTAACTTTCTAATTTCCCATATGTGCGTAAATATAACTATAAAAAATAATTACACTTTGTACCCTAAAACCCTTGCATATATTGTATACATTCTGTAGTATTAAATAGTTAGGTATGACAAAAGAATATGAGTAAGTCATATAATTAAATACTCTAGCTGGTTCGCAATCGAATGAACAAAGCCTAACATTTATTTTAACCCTCAAACTTTTAGGAGAGTAATTATGGGAACAAGAAGTAATATAGCGTATCAAAAACCAAGTGGAAAAGTCGTAGTGATGTATTGTCATTATGACGGCTATCCAGAATATAACGGCAAAATACTTTATAACCACTACAACAATCAATCTAAGGCTCATGCTTTAGTAGACAACGGCTATCAGTCTAGTCTTAAAGAAACAATAATAGAATCAAACGAGGGCAGAGTTCATCAAGACCCACCTCAAACATTTCATTCTATTCATGCTTTCTTAATGAATGTGCAGTTTGATATTGAATGGATTTACCTATTCAAAAACAACTCTTGGTATGTAGCTGAAACCAAGATGATTAAAATGCCTAATGGCAGATATGATCTTGCAACTTTACATGACAAAGACTTTGCACCTCTTTGGGCGTACTTCACAAAGAATAATATTGCCGTTGGTGATCAGTCATGAGTGAAGAAATAAAAAACTTAGTCGAAGATCTTGGTTGGGAATACCAACGAATGTCATCTTGTGGTAGAGAAACATATAAAAATTTATGTTTCAAACTTGGTTGGAAATTTGAATTGGAGATTGAAGATGACAATTGAAAATAAATTAACTATGCATGAGTTATGCAAAAGAATAGACAACGAATTTGAAGATGTTGATCTATCCATTCATGACAGTCCAACTAAAGGAACTGTAGCAGTCATATATTTTTATGAAGATAAACTAGAGGTACACGAAGATGACAGTTGAAACTAACCCTAACTATTGGGATTGTGAATGTGAAACTAACTTTATACATGCTAAGGCTCAAAACTTGGCATGTTCTTTATGTGGAATGACTGAAGATGAATCTCCAGATTCCAGAGTAAACGAAATCAAAGAATTAGTAATTAAGCAGACTTGTTATTACAAAGTAAAAGTAAGTGATGATGATATTAAAAACGATAGAGTATTAGAAAATATGAATACTCACCCTGTAGCACTTTGTGAAAACTCAGAATTACAAGATATTAATACCGAAGTTATGGACAATGAAGATGATTAAAGCATCAGCATTACAAAAAGCAAAATCAAAAAAACATCTTGTAAATAATTTAAGAGAACAATTAACTGATTTAAAACTTAAACATCACCAAGCAATTAAAGAATTTGAAACCAAACAATATATTTTAAAACACTTAATTAATGATGCTGAATTATATGGAACTATATCTGCAAAAAAATATTTTAACTTTGATGTTAGAGAATGCTCTTGGTGTGGCACATCTTTTTTTGATACATCCAAAAGCAAGAACCAAAGATTTTGTAGAAACGCTTGTAAGTCAGCAAACTATAGAAAAATTTATGAAGGAGTAAAAAAAAATGCTTAACCTTTTAGAAATACTTTTTGAACTTACAACCCTCTTAGTGCTTGTAGCAATTTTATATATAATAATAACTGAAGATAATAATAGGAGATAACATGACCCAATATTCAGACCAAGTAGAAAAACGCAGGAAGGAAACCCTGGAAGAAAGAATGGATACCACTCTTACTTCTTATTACTTTCAAAAGCATGAAAAGAATAAAGATATAGAAGATTACCGACAGCTTGATTATGCAAGTGGACGCAGAGTTATAACCGACATCAGTAAAGGGGGAGAACCCAAGACAACACAAAACAAACCTATGCGTAGACATTTATTTATAAATTCATTTGGTAGATATTTTAGAAATGATTGAGATAATTGGATATATATTCGGCGTAGGCTTTCTTATTTGGCTAACCGTACTGATTGGTATTTTTATCGCAGTCAAATACTTTGAGAGCCTATGAAAAGATACCGTTATGTAATTGTCAAACAAGACAAACCCAACACTTTGCTTCCATATGGAGTAGAAGTTTATCTAAACCAAGACAAAGAACCCATTAGATCTTATTGGTTTAAGACACGTCAAGATAGATTAGAGGGCCTTAGAATTGTTGCTAATTATGATTAATCTCGCTACAATCCGAAAGTGGTACTTGTTTGATTGGATTCAATATATCTTCTACTCTCCTAAAAGTATGTATCTTATGAGTGCCACACTCTCATGAGTTTCTTATTTTACCTAGCACTATTCTTATACATCCTTGTATTTATTTTAGATAGACCTAACCAAAACTAATCAAAGCTTTCTTCTTCCTCTACATCTGTAGCTTGATCTATTACTTCCTGTTTTAGATCTTCCTGTTCCAACCTTTCTAAACTATCAGCCTCATCTTCCAGCTCGCCTGGATCCAGAAGACCGTCAGTTTTATTGGCTAAGACCACATTTCCCATCAGCTGCTCAAGTCGTTTCTCTACTTCTTCCCGACTCATTTGATCAACCTTCCCGAACATAACTTCTTTTCTATCCACTACAAGACCCCCGACCTTTAACAAACTATTTTGTGCCGATATGGCAGCGTTAAAGGACCCCGCTTCGAGGGCCTTGTCTCTAATATCATATAGATCCTGGACAGCTCTATCATAATTTAACTCATACTTCTTCTTAGCCTCATTCATCAGATAGTTATATTCTTTGCGAATAGTTGGATGATTCATGAGTTTATTCGCAGATTGACGAGCATCTTTATACCCAGCCTTATGTGCGCATTCTACGAGAGATAGCCGAGGATTATTGACAGCTTGCCAAATAAAGTTTCTTTGTCTGCGATTGAGTGAATTGTCTAGATTAGCGAATTCAATGGGAGCTTCTTCTTCTGGAGAAAGGATAGGTTCATATTCTAATTTATTTTTTCTATAACCCATATTGTTTTAAGCATATTAGAGTGAGGGAAATAATAATACCTACCCCCACTTTACCCTAAAGTGTATTGAGAGGATACCTTACAACAAATTACTTCGTCAAGATATTTATTATTTATTTATCTATATTTCCTTCTTTCCTGTGACAAAAATGAAAAAAATAAAATAATCGTCAAACCCGCATTCTTATCATGTTTTCTTGCGTCATACATTTATGACAATAATAAGACAATAATAGATTAGTCATTATCTGGCGTAAATTCTATGACAGTTTCACCCAATTCTACATACTGATTGAGGATCTCATCTACTAAATGCAGCAGCTTATCATCATCTTCTTCTACAAGCTTCTGTAGACTCCACACACAATAGCTCAATGAAGTTAAAACAACGCTTAACTTATCCTCGCCTCTTAGTGTGTAATTATTAAAAAGATTCTCTAAACGCGAAACCACCTCAGCTAGAGTTGGCTTTTGCATCTTACTTTGGATTGGCACTACTTTGACTGTCATTAATTAACTATAACTTATTTAGTAGAATTATCTAGGTCTTCTTGTTTAACCTCATGTGCAACATGCCTCATAAGAATATCTATTAGCTCAACCTGTTCAGACCTAGAAAGATCTTTAAATTGATTTACCATCTGTTGTATTAACTCTGTACTACTCATATTTTTATTCCTTATATAAAAGCGGGGGATTGTTTCGCCAAGCTCCCCCGATACTTATGCAGACTATCCAGCTTAATTGCTGAATGACGCGAACTAAACTATTTGAATGTTCTCAAACTCTTCGTTATGAAACATACGGACCTCTTCTTCTGGAAAAGATGACTCGAAGTTTAAGTTTTCTTTGTGATATTTCTTGTAGGCCCCCACCAGATTATTCGTTTTCTTATCAGCCAGATCGTTCTCAGCCTGGTCATAAGACAAACGCATTAACATATACATATCGCTTGTTCTACCCATTTGTAACCTCCTAAAGTTTCTATATGTAGACATTATAGACTTTTTCCTTTAAAATGCAATGAAACACATTTACTTAGGAGAGTAATATGCAAACAACTAAAGAACAGATAGATGCAATCTTAAATGCATCAAACGAAAGGGAGATCACTAAAGATCGCCTTAACTACACTTTGTTTGAACTGAAGGCTAACATCTCAGATCTAACAGAAATTGTTAATAAGCTTACAGATGCCGTTGATAGCATGAAGGAGGCGTCATGAAGATAATGCCAGAAATCTTAGAGAGCGAAGAACATATGGTCCTTGGGGATGCTGTCTATTTCCCAGATATGGAACATAACTTCTATCATTCAGTACCAGGGATCTCATCATCAAACATTAGAAGGTTTGGTCAGAGTCAGCTTCATGCATTTGAGGAGGAACATGAGACTACCCCAGCCATGAAGTTTGGAACTGCTGCTCACTCTCTTATTGTTGAGGGAGAGGAAGCTTTTGTGAATGATGTGGTGTGTTTGAGTGGATCTCCATACACCAACGCTAACAAAGAGTTAAAGAAGGAGTATGAGGACAGAGGATTAACCGTCATTACTGCTAAAGATAAAGACACTCTTTATAGTATGAAGGAAGCTTTGATACCAGAGGCCATCAAACATCTATCAGCTGAT
>WLWG01003088.1_pt1 | contig 11721 bp, 25 predicted proteins | sample 6712871 | NCBI WGS metagenome assembly WLWG01 (sample SAMN12718693, study PRJNA515312) | sponge metagenome | isolation source: marine sponge | host: Mycale hentscheli | place: New Zealand: South Island, Marlborough, Capsize Point | collected 2003-05-01 | reverse complement strand
GACTCAGACGCCTTCTTCATCAAAACTGATGCGCCTAACGGCTTCAAATACTTCAACCGTTCGCCAATTAAAACGGCAATGGAAGGTGATTTTGATACGGGCAACATGCGCTTTAAGGCGCGTGAGCGTTATTCATTCGGTGTATCCGATTGGCGTAGCGTTTACGGTACACCCGGCGCAGCATAAGAACAGAACCTCATTCTGTACTGCAAGGAGGGGCTTCGAAAGAGGCCCCTTTCTTTTTGTTGTTTTTTGTTTTATACTTTATTCAGGGTACAACATATTAGCTTTGTAGACAGGTTCCTACCCTCCTGACGTTGCATAGACTACAAGGCGAATCCTTATGCAAAGGGTACTAAAATGGCTTCGACCACTTTTTCAGGTCCAGTGACCTCTACCAACGGTTTTGTTGGTGATATTCAAGTTCCTACTTACACCGTAGCATCTGCACCATCCGCATCTTCTGCGGGCGCAGGAACACTCGTGTACGTTTCAAACGGTGCCGCAGGCGCTGCTATTCTAGCTTTCTCTGACGGAACAAATTGGAAACGTTCTGACACGGGTGCTACAATCGCCGCAGCATAAGAGGTGGGTTATGAGTAGGTTCAAACCCGCTTCTCCCGAGGAGCTTGCTGCTCGCGGGGTTGGTGTAAAAAAAGTTCGCGCACGAAACGACGATGGAACGCTTAAAGCTGATGATCCGTCTACGCCGGAAGTAAATGAGGCGTGGGAAAAAGCGCCTTCCACGGCAAAACGTGCTAAATCTCCTAAGAAAAAGGATTAAATAATGGCGGGTTCTGATGTAAGAGCAAAACGTTTGACAGGCACGGGCTCTGCCGGTGTTGGTCCTGCGCGTATTCGTCAAGTTCAGGTTAAAACAACCACTGGAACACCGCGTCTGACTATTTCAGATGGAAACGGGGGCACCACTGTTTTAGACATGGACTTAGACGCTTCAGACACTCATTCCGTAAACATCCCGGATGAGGGCATTCGCGTTGCCGATATTTATATAGCCACGTTTACCGCCTGTACGTCGGTGACGGTGTTTTACAGCTAGGGGGATTACTATGGCGTCCGATGTAAAGGCCACCTACTTAACTGCTACTGGCACGGTCTTCGCCGGACGGGCTCGCGTTAAAGCGATACATTACCACACTCACGCCGGGTCAGGTCCTTCTCTGGTTTTAAAAAACGGAAGTACGGGTGGAACAACGCAACTAACGTTAGCGTTTCACGCCAATACGGATGACAATGTTTATATACCGGACGAGGGAATGTTGTTTAGCGACGGCTGTTATGCCGTATTGACCAACATGACTAACATAACGGTTTTTTATAATTAATGTGAGGGACTATGGCAACAACCAAGGATGTAACCAGAACCCCGTCGGGTCGAATAAAGTATAGGGGCGAAACCTTTGCCGGATTTAACAAACCAAAAAGAACCCCGGGTAAAGCGAAAAAAAGCGCCGTACTTGCTAAAAAAGGCACAGAAATTAAGCTGGTCCGCTTCGGGGACCCCAAGATGGCTATCAAAAAAGATCAGCCCAAAAACAGAAAAAGTTTCCGCGCAAGACACTCTTGTGACACGGCAAAAGACAAATTCAGCGCCCGATACTGGTCGTGCAAAGCGTGGTGATGAAGAAATGAAAATACTAGAAGTGTTGGGTAAATTAGAAAAGCACGAAGCAGAGTGCAATTTACGGTATCAACGGATTGAAGAGAAATTGTCTGAGAACAAAAGCGCGTTAAAAGCGTTTGACCTAAAGCTTTGGGGTTTGGCGGTCTTAATCTTAATTGCACCTTTTGTTGGTAAATTGATGGGGTAGACACATGGCTTATTCAAAAAAGTCAAAAAAAGCGTCGTCTAAAAGTAAAGGCAGTAAAATATGTCCCGAGGGTAAAGCTTGGGCTCAACGCACTTTTGACACTTATCCTTCCGCATATGCAAATCTTGCCGCGTCTAAGTATTGTAAAGACCCTAACTACGCCAAAAAGTCTAAGGGCGGAAAGAGGAAGGGCAAGTAATGGGCGATTTAAAGGATTGGGTCGATGAAGATTGGGTCAGAATTGATAGCCAAGGTAATATCGCGGGCAAATGCGGTACTTCTAAAGATAAAAAGAACCCTGATCGGTGTTTACCTCGCTCTAAAGCTCAAAGTCTTAGTAAGTCTGAGCGGGCTGCAACTGCACGTAAAAAGAAAAAAGCGGGCTCTAAAGGCAAGCAAGTTGTTTCTAACACTAAAGCGGCGAAAGTAACTCGGATGGCCTTGGGTGGAGAAGTCACAAAACCCAAGCGTAAGTTTAATGGAAAATCCACCCCGGGGACGGCCGTTGCTCGTGGTTGTGGGGCAATTATGAGCGAAAGACGCAAAAGAACTAGCGGTTCGGTGACGCAATCATGACTGCTACCCTAGAAAAATCCATAAAAACAGAAATAATGCGCTGGTCAAAAGAGGTTTTGGAGGTTCCAAGCCCGCATTTTAACGGCGTTCCTCCCTGCCCATATGCTCGACAGGCGTGGGCCGATGAAAAGGTGGCCATTCTATTTAAGCATGAAGAGAATTACCAGTCCTTATATTCTTGTGTGTCCCGGTATGACGATAAGTTCGATTTGGCTATCTTAGTTGATTTGGCCAACGACAAGCCCCCAGAAGCTTTTCATGAATATTTAGACGATTTAAATGACTTCATTGCTACAGGTGCTTTTATTGATAAAGACATATGGTTAATGGGTTTTCATCCAGACGATGACGTTAACGACTTTGTAGAAGAGGTTGAATTTGAAGCGGAGACAGAAACTCCTTATGCCATGATTTTTGTTCAGAGACTGTCTAAGCTACAGGAATCGGCAGACAAGTTGGACAAAAAGGGTTATTATGGTATCTATGACCCCGAGTATAATGCGCTCGAAATATATGCTAAACGTAAAAAACTTTACAGGAGACTGAAAAATGGCGATGAAACCTCGTAAGACAAAGAAAATGCGTAGCGGCGGTATGGTTAAAAAAATGCGCGGCGGTGGTATGGTTAAAAAAATGCGCAAAGGCGGTATGGTCAAGAAAATGCGCGGCGGTGGTGCAGTTAGGAAGAAGTAAATGACTGTTTCGGGAAGCAAAGACTTTGAACTGGATGTAGCGGACTACGTTGAAGAAGCGTTTGAGCGTTGCGGATTAGAAGTTCGAACTGGTTACGACCTCAAAACGGCCAAAAGGTCGTTAAATCTTATGCTTGCCGACTGGGCCAACCGGGGCTTGAATCAGTGGACTATCAAGCAGCGCACCGTAACAATGGCCGTGGGCGATGGAGACTACGATTTAGGCAAGGATGTTATCGATATTCTGTCTGTTGTAGTTAAACGCGATGGAACGGACTATTCTCTGGAACGTTTGAGTCGAGACGGCTTTTTAACAATCCCCAACAAAACAACGCAAGGGCGTGTTAATCAGTTCTTCTTAGATCGACAAATAACCCCCGTTTTAAAACTCTGGCCTGTTCCGGACAACAGCACCGACGTTGTTTACTATGACGCGCTTACCCGCATGGATGACGCGGACATTTACACGAACACAATGGACATGCCGTTTCGGTTTTACCCGTGTTTAGCCGCGGGTTTGGCTTACTATATTGCACTAAAACGCGCACCCAATCGTATTCAGATGCTTAAAGCCGTTTACGAAGAAGAGTTTGATCGTGCTGCAACGGAGGACCGGGATCGGTCTTCTTTCAACGTCGTACCTAAGTACGAATATTACAGGGTGGGATAATGTCTAAGTTCGCATCCGGCAAAAATTCATGGGCTATATCTGACCGTTCCGGGCAGCGGTACAAATATCGTCTTATGCGTCGAGAATGGAACGGACTGCTTGTCGGCCCGGACGAGTTTGAGCCTAAACAGCCCCAACTCGGTCCTTTTAGAAAGGTCGTGGACCCCGAAGCGTTGCAAAATGCTCGTCCAGACCGGATAGAGCCTATGGATGTCTATGTGGGGCTTCCTTTGGTTGAAAACCCTAACTTGCGGCCCGCCACAGGGTTTGGGCAGGTTGGAATAGTGACGGTGGTGACATGAGCTTTACATATGCGCAGCTAAAACAAGCCGTTCAGGACTATACCGAGAACGACGAAACGACTTTTGTAAGTAATTTGCCGTTATTTATACGCCAAGCGGAAGAGCGTATTCTTAAAAACGTCCAATTAAGCCTGTTTAAGAAGAATGTAAGCGGCGGCATGTCCGCGTCAAACAAGTATTTAGCTTGTCCTAGTGATTACTTATCGCCCTTTGCGCTTTCCTTTGTAGATTCGGACGGGGATCACGTGTTTTTAGACTTTAAAGACGTTGATTTCGTGCAATCGTTTAATCCTGATGCTACGACTACGGGAAAACCAAGATATTACGCCGTTTTTGACGTAGATAACTTTATTTTGGGACCAACTCCCAATAGTTCGTATGCGGTAGAGTTACATTACTTCTATCGCCCAGCCAGTTTAACCGCAGGAGCGGATAGCGGCACGACGTGGTTAAGCGAAAACGCTCAAATGGCGCTGCTTTATGGAACTTTGATGGAGGCCTACATATTTATGAAGGGTGAAGCGGACGTTATGGCTATGTACGAAAAAAGGTTTACAGAAGCTATTAGCGGCATGAAAATGTTTGGCGAATCCAAAGAAGTCACCGATGAATATCGGACCGGCATGTTAATTAGGCCGAAACAATGAAATCTGAACTTGTAACACATAAGGAGACATAGGCATGGCCTTTTCAGGAAATTTCATGTGTACAAGCTTCAAGAAAGAAATTCTTGAGGCCGTGCATAACTTTAAAAACTCAGGGGGAAGCACTTTTAAGATTGCTCTGTACACAAACAGTGCGTCTTTTGATGCCTCTACAACAGCTTATACGGCGACTAACGAGGTGTCGGGAACAGGGTATACGGCTGGTGGAAACACTCTAACACGCGTTGATCCAACAACGTCTGGTACGACGGCTTTTACTGATTTTGCAGACACCACTTGGTCATCTTCAACTATCACGGCCCGTGGTGCGATAATCTACAATGACTCAGCGGCGGGGGATCCAGCGGTTGTAATTCTGGACTTTGGTTCAGATAAAACGTCAACGAATGGTGATTTCACGGTAGTATTCCCAACGGCAGATTCTTCTAACGCCATCATACGCATTGCGTAAGGGGTAAATCCGATGGCTGCGATCACGGGATGGGGACGAGGTTCATGGTCTGAAGGACCGTGGGGCGCGGCCATTCCGGTCACGGTCACGGGCGTTTCGGCTACGGGCTCTCCGGGGTCTGTTACTGTCATTGCTGAAGCCAATGTTCCGGTCACGGGCTTGCAGGCGGCGGGTTCGGTAGGGTCTGTTCTAGTTACCGCGGATGCCAATGCGGTTGTAACGGGTGTTGCAGCTACCGGTTCTCCGGGCGCTGTTACGGTAATTGAAGGCACCGGCGTTATTATCAACGTGTCAGGGCTTGCCGCTACGGGTTCTCCCGGCGCAGTTACCGCAACGGGAACGGCGGTAGTAAACGCAACAGGTGTTGCGGGCGCGGGTCAAGTTGGCTCGGTCACCGTTACGGCCGACGCAATAACTCCGGTTACGGGGTTAGAAGCTACGGCAGCGGTAGGATCGGTCACGGTTACGGCCGCTGCGGACGTTTTACCCACAGGACTTGCAGCCACTGGCGGCGTAGGCTCTGTAGAAGTTGGCATTTTTGTCACGGTTCCCGTAACGGCTCCAGACCCTGCATTGGGTCAAGTGGGAGTTGCCGAAGCTCAACTCGCCGTAGATGTTAACGTAACCGGTGTTTCGGCCACTGGTTTTGTTTCCGGCGTGTTAGTTTACGGAAACATTGTCCCGGATCAAAATCCGGGTTATACTAATGAAACCCCAAGTCAATCGCCTGCGTGGTCGGAGGAAACACCATCTCAAAACGCTAGTTGGACGCGGATAGCAGCGTAAGGATATAAAAGATGCCAAGTACATATACAGTAAACCTCGGGATCGAGAAACCAGCCACCGGCGAACAATCCGGTACATGGGGCGATACCACTAACGTCAACTTTGATATTCTGGACCAAGCCGTAAACGGCGCGGCGCGGGTTACGCTTACTTCGGCGGGCTCTTCGGGGTCCCCTAACACCTTGGCCATTACAAACGGCGCTACCTCTGATGGCCGCAATAAATGGGTTGAATTTTATAGCTCAAGCGATCTTGGGGGCAACGTTTTTGTTCAATTAGACCCCAACGATGCTGAAAAGATTGTATTTGTAAGAAACAGTTTAGGTGGCAGTCAACCGGTAATCTTATTCCAAGGCACCTACGATGCGGGCAGAGATTTAGAAGTACCCGCTGGAATGGACATGGTTGTCAAGTTTGATGGTGGGGGCGCGACGGCCACCACGACAAATGTATTTCAACAACTTCGCACAGAGGCGCTGAACATTGCGGGTGACGGGGCGACTGTTACCGGCATTAAAGACGAAGACGATATGTCTTCCAACAGCCCTACAAAACTGGCCACACAACAGTCAATCAAGGCCTATGTGGATGCACAGGTCGGCACTGTTGATACGCTTGCCGAGGTTTTAGCTAACGGCAACACGACTGGCGGTACGGATATTTCTGTCAACGGCACAGACGATATTGTGTTTGGTGACGATAACAAGGCCATCTTTGGTGCTGGCAGTGACTTGCAGATTTACCATGATGGGTCGCATAGCATTATTGAAGATGCGGGTACTGGTGCAATCAAAGTAAAGGTTGGTGACTTCCGTGTTGAAAATGCTTCTGGCAATAACCTCATAAAAGGTGTTGGAGATGTTGCAACCCTCCACAATGCAGGTAATGAAAAACTCGCCACCACCTCCACAGGCATTGATGTAACTGGTCAAGTAGACGTTAACAGTGCCGCCCGAATAGATAGTAGCGGTATTGTCAAAGCTGCGAATGGAACTGCGGCGGCTCCGACACACGCATTTCTAAACGACCCTGATAATGGGATGTACCGAAATACAACTAACACCATTGGCTTTGCTACGGCGGGTACAGATGCTTTAATTATAGACTCCTCGCAGCGGGTTTTGATTGGTACTGATACAGCTAGAACCGATTTCTTTAACACTTCTGCTACAGGGTCACTTCAAGTAGAAGGCACCACCGCGAACACTGCTTCCGCCTCGATTGTTAGAAACAGCAACGACGATAACGGCCCTCAATTTATATTGGGCAAATCTAATGGGACATCTGTTGGATCAGATACCATTGTCACGGATGATGCTTTATTGGGTCGTATTTCTTACCAAGGTGCAGATGGCGCTGAGTTGGTTGAAGGCGCAAGGATAGAAGGCAAAGTAGATGGCACTCCCGGCGCAAATGATATGCCGGGAAAGATTGTGTTCTCTACAACTGCGGATGGTAGCTCTTCCCCGTCTAATCGTATGACGATTGCTAATAACGGTAATATCGCTATCGGCACTGCCGCAGACCCTTCTGTTAGACTAGACCTTAAATACTCTGAGGCCACTAATTACGGTATAAAGGTCACTAACACCAACACAACAATAACCGCTAAAAGCGGCATAACCATGCCTGTGTCAAACGGTACTGGTGGTGGCGCAATATATGTAGATAGTGCAGTCTCTTCAGGTAATGGCAACACATACGACATGCACTTAGAGACTTTCCAAGGCGCATCAAACATAATCTTTGAGCCTACTGGAACCGAAGCCATGCGCATCGACTCGTCGCAGCGGGTTTTGATTGGTGGGCAAAGTGATACATTAACAGTTGGTGGCATAGCCGCGTTGCTTCAAGTTGAAAATACTGGCGGTTCAGCGGCAATTTCGATTGCAAGGCATACTGCCAGCGTAAATTCGGGGTATTTGAACTTTGGGAAGAGCCGAGGTGCCGATGCAACTATAGTGCAAGAAAATGACAATACTGGGTTTATTCAGTGGTCAGGTGCAGACGGAACAGATATTAACTCCTACACTGCTTACATTAGTTCTGCGGTAGATGGCACTCCGGGTTCTAACGATATGCCGGGTCGCCTAGTTTTTTGGACAACCGCTGACGGCGCGTCATCCCCAACCGAGCGTATGCAGATTGATAATGCAGGTAGTGTGTCTATCGGAACTGTGGGTACTTCTAGCCAAGCAAAGGTGCAGATTAACGGCGGGGCTGACGGAAGTGGCATCCTTACAGGCCGCACAGATGGCGGTAATGGCAACAACGAAAGATTTGTCATTACAGGTTTTGCAGACGGCGGCGGGGCTAACTACGGTGGCGGCATTGGCTTTGAAACACGCGATACAGTTAACGTATTCCATGAAGCCATGCGGATTGATTCGTCGCAGCGGGTTTTGATTGGGGATGGAATCTCCAGCCGTGGTTCTAATTTAAACCTACAAGTTGAAGGTACAGGGTTTGCAGGGGCTTCAGCTAGTTTTACTCGAAATTCAAACGACGCCTCTCCCCCCGCTCTGCGTATGACAAAAAGTAGAAGCGGCTCAACGGGTGGTGTTACGGTCGTTCAAGAAAATGATAGTCTTGGTCAATTACAATATCAAGGTACTGATGGTTCAACCGCCTACACCGCCGCTGCTATTAGTGTAGAAGTTGACGACTCTCCCGGTTCTACCGATATGCCCGGAAGACTTGTATTTTCGACAACATCAAATGGAGGAACTTCCCCAACCGAGCGTATGCGGATTGATTCTACAGGGCGTACCTTTGTAGGCGACCTTAGTTACATTGGAACGGCTACAACTAATTCAGTATTTGAGGCACACGGTGGATCAGTTGTATTTGGCTCTGGTGATAGCTCAAACAACCAAGGCTACAGAACCTTTGTAAAATTTCTTCAGGTCAACAACAGTAGTGGCTTGCCGACATCGGCTACTTTAGAATTAGCAGGAATGACTTCTGAGTTTTACTGTAAGATTACAGTGGTTGGGGTTAATCCCTACTCTGGCAGTAACGGATTTACATATATTAACGAAAGCACAGGATACGCTGGCGGTAATTTCTCCGTAATATCTGCTAACGAGTACGGAGCTGGAACAGGCATTAGTTTTGGTACAGCTACTTTGGTAAACACCTCTGGCGCATTGTACAGCATTCAAATACCTGTCACTTCATCATACACGGGTTACCGTTTTGTTGTTACGGCAGAAATAATTGGTGTCAGTCCGCAAAACGACCCAAGATTTACATACTCTTAACCCGTAACCAGCAAGGAGAAATAAACAATGGCTGTTACACACACATGGTCAGTAAGTGACCAACTACAAACCAGAACACAGGACGGACTTTCCGAAGTCGTATTTTCTGTTGTCTGGCGTTTATCATCAGAAGAAACTGTAGACGGAACAACCTACAGCATTTCGTCTGCAAACCAGATCAGTTTAAACACTGATAACCTTGACCCTGCCACGTTCACATCGTTCGCAGACTTGACAGAAGCGCAAGTCGTAGGCTGGGCCAAGGATACTATTGACGCTAACGCCGCTGAAGGCGAAGGTGTTACCTGTGCGGAATGGGAAGCGGGACATGATCGCAATATTGCGAAACAAATCAACCCGCCAACAGCCGTAGAAACCGCCCCTTGGGCAACTGCAAACCCTTAATTTAGGAGAAGACAAATGGCTGAGAAAAAAACAACGCCTATCGTCATCGACGACAAAGAATACACTTTTGAAGACATGACTGCCGAGCAGCAGGAAATGGTAAATCACGTTGCAGATTTAGATCGCAAGCTGACTTCGGCACGGTTTAATACAACCCAGCTAGAAGGTGGACGTAAGTTCTTCATTGATATGCTCAAAGGAGCATTAGAAGACACGCCTGAAGATGCTCAAGAGGTAGCAGCACAATAATGGAAATGAACGCGCTCATAAATCTAGGCTTAACCACTGCAATCGGTGGTTTGAGTTGGTGGATAAAAACACAACATGCCGAACTTGGGCGCGTTCAAATTCTCTTGAACAAAACAAGAGAAGAGATGGCAAAAGAATATGTCAATAAACTAGACGGTGCTTCAACTATGAGTCAAATTGTCGCACGATTTGACCGACTTGAAGAAAAAATAGATCGCTTAATGGAGCGATAACATGCTTTGCACGCTTGTATTCATAGGATATGGGCATGTATTCGTGAACGGCTACGGAAGCTGGTTTTATAAAGCCTGTCATTATCAATGTGACGGCATGTATAACAAGCGCGTTTATCGCGTTGATCCTGATTATTATTGTCCAAGGAGCTTTCGTGAAGCATGATAGAAGTCTTAGCCTTAGCAGGCGCTGTAACTAAAATAGCGGGGGGCATTAGCTCCGCGGTTCAAGCTGGCAAAGACATAAACAGTCTTATGCCTCATTTTGGAAAATTGGCAAAGCTAGAAGCCGACATAGCTATTGCAGAATCGGGTAAGCACAAAGGTCCATTGGGCCGATTAGCGTCTTCTGAACAAGAAGGCTTTGCCATTGCTCAAGCAAAAATGGCCCACAAAGAAGCTATGGAAACCCTTCGCAGCCATTGCCGTTTATACGGGCCACCGGGCATGTGGGATTTGGTTGTGCGTGAGCAAGCTGAAGCAAGAAAACGCCAGAAAGAAGCCTTGGAAGCCCAAGCTGCTGCCAGAGACAGGTTGTTCTGGGGTATTTCGTTGACGTTAGGGATTACAATTTTCTTGGTTGGAACTGCGGCTATGATATGGGGTGTAGATAAGTTGGCGAATGGGTGAAGTTAGTACAAGTAAGGCGTATGCGTTGGGCTGTGTATGATGATCGAGGCAAGATTGTGATTATTACGCATAGTCGATTAATAGCGGAGTGGGTTATAGAACGAGGCGGCTGTGGCTGATGGTCTGACAGGTGTAGGCAACATGCCGTTTAATGTGGGAAGTGACATACACGCCCAAACGAGGGCGCGTGAGCGCATAGAAACGCATTTGGTAGAGCAGAGAGTGGAAAAAGAGCATAGGGCCAATCACGCGCACTTAGATGGGCTAGAGAAGCAAAGATTGGACTTACAGCAAAGTTATGATAGGTTTGGGCGCAAGACCAATGCGGATAGGCCGCAAGGGACGAAGTTAAACATAGAGGTGTAACATGGCAAATACCTTTGAAAAGATTCTGCAATATAAGCTCATGCCACGTTTTATGATGGTTGTTATGACGATTATGTATATCCGCGTGATCGAATGGGGGATGAGTCTTGATGATTTGTCAACGCAGCAATCTGCAATGATTTCAGTGGTTAGTGGGGCTATGACGGGAACGATAGCCGTTTGGTTGGGGTCTGAGAAATGAGCATCTTTACAGCAGCATTAGGGCCGATAGCCAATCTTGCTGGATCATGGCTGCAAGGTAAGGCCGATAAAAACGCAGCCGAAGCGGAGCTAAAACTTACTGAGGCGAAGGCGAAAGCCCAGATATTATTGTCAAAAGAGACAAGCGTTGCCGACTGGGAGCGCATTATGGCAGAGGGCGCAAAGTCAAGCTGGAAAGACGAATGGTTCGTTATTGTCCTGTCTATTCCGTTGATTTTAGCGTTTATTCCCGGTGCTGAAGGTTGGGTTGATCGTGGGTTTGAACAGCTTTCCAAAGCGCCCGACTGGTATTTTTACAGCCTTGGAATTGCAATTTCAGCCAGTTTCGGTGTGCGCGGGGCGCAGGCATTTTTTAAGAGGAAGTAACATGAGCGAGTTT
>WLWG01003086.1_pt1 | contig 11727 bp, 16 predicted proteins | sample 6712871 | NCBI WGS metagenome assembly WLWG01 (sample SAMN12718693, study PRJNA515312) | sponge metagenome | isolation source: marine sponge | host: Mycale hentscheli | place: New Zealand: South Island, Marlborough, Capsize Point | collected 2003-05-01 | reverse complement strand
TCTTTTAACTGTTGCGGGAACAGCAGTTGTCTTTGTGTTAGAGAGGATGTTTAATTAATCTTCTCGGTCGTCGTGCCAACGCTGATTAATTTTACTAGCCATCCAATAAGCTATTGGAATACACAATATAAAAGTTATTTCTGCTGCCCGTAATATACTTACATCCCACAGCTTGTAGACAATATGATGAATCATTATTGGTGCAAACGCACCAACACATAATAGTATAGCCATCCTAATATAAAACGGATATTTCATATCCAATCTTTCAACTCTTCTCCCATAATCTGAGTTGCAATATCAACTTTCTTTCTAAGAGATTTCACAATCTTTTGATCTACTGTATCTTCACAGATTAGATCAATATAAGTCATAGGTTTAGTTTGTCCAATACGATCAATCCTAGCTTCTGATTGCATTCTTTTTTCAAGGTCATATCCATTGGAATAATAAACCATTGTTGATGCAGCTGTTAAAGTAATACCATAACCTCCGGTTTGTGGAGTCCCTACAAAGAATCTACAATTAGGATCTTCTTGAAACTTCTTAATATTTTTTTGCCTATCTGCACTAGGGGTTAAGCCATAATAATCTACGCAGTCTTCATCAAATTCTTTTTTAATAGCTTCAATAATTTTATGAACATCTCTTTGCCAATGAGCCCAGATGACAACTTTACCTTCAACTTCATTTAAAACGTTGATTAGTTCTTCGATCCGATTGTTTTTAATATCTTGTAATGTCCCATCGTCTGCCGTAAAATGGCCACAAGTTATCTGCTGTAATCTCATTAATTGTGTTAAAACTGTGGCAGTTGTCATACTTTTGCCATTATGTAGTGCTAAAGCCATTTGTTTCATTTGATCATATAATTTAAATTGATCAGGAGATAATTGAATAATTCTTTTCATAAAAGTTTTTTTAGGTAAATCTAAACATTCATCTTTTAATACCCTGTACGAAAAAGCCTTTAGTTTAACGCTTAACTCATCAAGGTTTCTATAACCAATTGGAATCTCTACAGATCTTCCACCAAAATTCATCTTTCTCATTACAGCATATCTTTGTCTAAAGGTATAAAAAGATACATGACCTAAGAGCTCAGATCGTAAGAACTCACATTGTTTGAATAAATCTAGCGGCGATTTTGTGACAGGCGAACCTGTAAGTATTCTTCTATATCTAGAGTATTCGGCTAGTGAACAAATATTTTTAGTACGTTTAGCACTAGGATTTTTAATGGTAGTAGATTCATCTATAACCATCATTGTTCTATGGCAGGATAAAAATTTGTATGCAAAGTCAACTCCCTTCTTGGTAGAAAAAGATTCAACATTCATACATAGAATATGTAATTTATGATCTGTTTTAAACAAAGTATCTAAGTTTCTTTTTTGTTTTAAGGTAATATTGGCTTGCCACAGAACAGACACATTCTCAATATGGTCAGCTAAATGTGTAGGTATTTCAGCTTCATGCCAATTTTTATACACACCTTTAGGTGCTATAATTAAAAGGCCGTCAATTTTTCCGTTGTCATAAAGCATTGCCGCATTGTCTATTAATACTTTAGATTTACCTGTACCCATCTCCATAAAATAAGCGTAGTATTCTTTCATCCAAGAATTTTCTAAAGCAGTTACTTGATGCTTATAGGGTTTTGTCTTAAATTTATAATTCATAATTTTTCTTCTTTCTAGTTGACAAAGTATTATATTAATTTATAAACGATGTCAATGAAAGAAAATACAGTTTATGTAATACAAGAAATTGCGGGCACTCGAGAGGGTAAGCCTAAGATTAACATTATGGGAGCTTCTCATTATGGTAACTTAAAATTTCTTTTACCTGAACTATCACAAATTATATTCTCTCCGGGACCATTAGTTTTTAAACTAAGAAAATCTTTGAAAGATTATACAAGTGATGATTATCTTTTATTAACGGGAGATCCTGCTATAATCGGTGTGGCTTGTTCGATTGTATCGGATTTAACAAATGGTAAATACAAGCTATTAAAATGGGATAAGCAAGAGAAAAAGTATTATCCTATCAATGTTAATCTTTATGAGAAAGGAGAAATAGATGAGCATTAAACAAACAATAAAAGTTAAAACATTCACAGGGAGTGGATCTATTGACTTTGAAGAAGACAGAAAAGAAAGTTTAGGTGAAGTAAATAACGCCAAAGCTCTTTCTGATCAAGTAACGAAACTTCAATCTCTAGAAGATGAGATTGATGAGCAAGAGAAAAAACTTAAGGAGTTGAAAAGAAATCAAGAGTTATTATCAGGAGAAGTTATTCCTACGATGATGACTGAGATGAACATCTCAACTTTAAAATTAGCAGACGGTTCCGCTGTTGAAGTGAAACCCGTCTACGGTGCATCGATTCCTGCAGCTAAAAAGGAAGATGCATTTACCTGGCTTCGAAAAAACGGCCTAGGTGATCTTATTAAAAATGAGGTCACTGTTGCTTTTGGTCGTAACGAAGACAACAAGGCACTAGCTTACGCTAGCCTTGCACAGGGTCAAGGGTATGAACCGGTCCAGAAACTAAAGGTTGAACCCATGACTCTAAAAGCATTGGTCAGAGAGCGTCTTGAATCTGGACAAGAAATGCCCTCTGATCTATTTAACGTGTTCGCAGGCAACAGAACAAAAATAACAAGGAGCAAATAAACATGAACCAAGTAGCAGAAAAAAAGACTGCAAGTCTTCCAGCCAATGTGTTTGAAGAAGATGCAGCAAAAGGTTTGGGTAAATTAGGTCAAGAAGATCTAGCCCTTCCTTTTCTAAAAATCCTTGGACAGCTTTCACCAGAAGTTAACAAACGTGATGGTAAGTATGTCGAAGGTGCTGAACCAGGAATGATATTCAATTCTGTTTCAGGAGAGTTGTATGATGGTACGAAAGGCATAACTGTCGTTCCGTGCTATTACAAACTCGAATACATAGAGTGGAAAGATAGAGGAGAAGGATCAGGTGGACCAGTACAAATTCACGATGCTTCTTCAGACATCATGAGTCAAACAAAGACTGATGCAAATTACAAAGATAGATTACCAAATGGTAATTATATTGATAAGACAGCATCTCACTTTGTTTTGATTACCAATCCTACAGCAGCCACTGCTTTGATTTCTATGAAATCTACTCAATTAAAAATTAGTAGAAAATGGAACTCAATGATGGCAGGTATAAAGATGAAAGGTAAGAATGGATTATTCACGCCAGCATCTTTTAGCCATGAATACAGGTTAAGAACTGTTCAGCAGTCTAACGATAAAGGCACGTGGTTTGGTTGGGAAGTACAGAAGATAGGACCTGTATCTAATACAGAGCTGTACCAACAAGCAAAAGTTTTTGCTGAAAGCATTTCGAAAGGAAATGTTAAAGCAAAGCACGGTGAAACTAATAAAAAGGATTCATCGCACTTCTAATTCCTTTGGGAATAGTTGCAACAAGGGCGGGGATGCGAGAGTTGATCCGCCCTTTACTTATAGGATATGGAAGAAAAATTTATACAGATATTTAGTGGGTTCTCTGAGAACTATGGTCAAGCTGATATGCAGCGACTTGAGGTTGACCCTATCTCTAAAAAACAAAAGCCTGAATACAGATGGGCACAACAAAGACTTACCGATGATGATTACAAAGAACATTTAACAGGAACTAAATCAATTGGTATTCAACCTTGTAACGAAAAGAATCATGCAAAGTTTGGTGCTATTGATATAGATCCACAAGAGTATGCAGGCTTTGATTTAAAATTTTATTTAGACAAAATAAAAGAATATAACCTACCAATTATACCTATACTATCTAAGAGTGGTGGACTTCATCTATATGTATTTACACGAAATTTTATTCCTGCAAAAATAATAAGATCATTTTTAACAAACCTTATTCCAATATTTAATTTAAAACCCGAAACAGAAGTGTTTCCAAAACAAACAGAACTTGTCAAAGACAGTGAGACAGGAGAGATGAACAAAGGAAATTTTATAAATCTTCCATACTTTAAGAAGACAGAAAGAAGAGCTGTCAACTATGATGGGACAGAGTTTACCTTTGAACAATTTATACAACTCGTTGAAGAAAATTTTATAACAGCAGAAAGAATAAAAGAGATAGACGATGAACTAGAAAAGAAAGTTTTAGAAGGATCAAACGCAGAGTTTCGTGATGGTCCACCTTGTCTAGCAGCATTGTCAAAAAATAAATTATCGGATGGTAGAGATAGATTTTTATATAACTATATGGTGTTTGCCAAAAAGAAATACCCTGACAATTGGGAAGAGAAAGTAATGAGTGCACCCGTATTATATTTTGAAGACTCAGTAGCTTGGTCTAAACAAAAACTTACACAAAAAATTAGATCATGGAAACAAAACTATAAAGGTTACACTTGTAATCAAGATCCTATTGCTCAACATTGTATGAGAGGACTCTGTGTTAAAAGAACTTATGGAGTTGCATCAGATTCACACGATTCTTATCCATTGTGTTCTAATTTAGAGAAGGTGGATTTGGAACCAGAACCAGAATATAATTTTGATGTTACCTTACCTGATGGACAAACGGTAAGATCAGTGCATTGTAAGACGATAGAACATTTAACAGATCAAAGAAAAAGAAGAAACTCAATAGCAAAGTATGCAGGATTCGTACCACCACTGCAAAAAGGTGGGGACGATCAAAAAGTTTTAGATGTATTATTTAAAACTCAAACCATTATGCCACCACCAGTTGGTACAACACCAAGAGAAAAATTACACGACAATGTTTATCAAAAGATAACAGGACCTGAAGCAAAGAACGATGCATCGTTTAAAACAGGTACAACATTAATTCAAGAGGGTTATGCTTATTTTAAATTTGATGTGTTCTATAAGAAATTAAAGAACAAAGGTTGGCGTTACCCTGAAGATAAGACGGGTTCTATAATGTTAAAGGTATACAAAGATTGTGAGATAGATTTCTTAGATCAAAAAAGATTTCCAACTAAGGAAAAGGGTAGACACAACAGCCCTACTAAAAATGTTGTAATGATATCAATTAAAAAATTTGACAAGATAAAAATTTACCACAAGGTAACAGAACATAAAAAGGATATACTATGATAAGAAAGATATTAGGACCACCAGGAACAGGTAAGACTACAAAGCTATTGAAATATGTGCAGACATTTTTAAAACTAGGAACACCAATAGAGAAGATTGGTTACTTTGCTTTTACAAAGAAAGCAGCTACAGAGGCCAAAGAAAGAATGTTGAAACTGTTTCCACAATATGGATACAGAGATCTCAATCACTTTCAAACATTACACTCTCTAGCATTTAACACATTAGGAATGAAGAAAGATAATGTTATGCAACCCGAACACTACGAAGAGATAGGAAGAACTATTGGTGTTCAAGTATCTGTTTATAGAGGTGGTGAAGAAGAAACAGGATACATTGATTCTGATAGCGAATACTTTAATCTTATTAACATAGCTAGGATTAAAAACATCACGCCTAAAGATGAATACAATACAGATTTATACTCAGATGAAATAGATTATAATCTAGTAGAGATTATAGAAGCAGAGCTTAAAAACTATAAGAGTTCTTTTGTTCTGTATGACTTTACTGACATGATAGAAAAATTTGTTTCGTCAGAATTATGCCCTAAATTTGATGTAGTATTTATTGATGAAGCACAAGACTTATCACCAATCCAATGGAAGATGTATGACATCATTAAAAAGAATACAAAGATTATGATATTAGCAGGTGATGATGATCAAGCTATTTATGGTTGGGCAGGAGCAGATGTAAAAAGATTTCAAGATGAACCTGCAAAAGAAAAAATTTTACCACAATCTTACAGAGTTCCAATTAGGGTTCAGAAAGTTGCAGACTCTATCATCTCTCAGATTGATACAAGAATAAATAAAATATGGAATCCAAGGAACGAAGAAGGTGAATGTAAAGAAGTTTATGACCTTGATGAAGTTGATCTTACGCAAGGTAAATGGTTAGTTCTTGCACGGACAAATTATCGTCTAATCAAAATGAAACCATATCTAATGGAACGTGGTATTTATTTTGAATATAAAGAACGAAAAAGTTTTAGTGCAAAGTTATGGAAAGCTATTAGAGATTTTTCAAAGTGGACATCAGGTGCACAACTAACGGCTAGTGAAATAAAAGATATATTTGATTATACAAAACACGAATTTGATGGTGAAGATCATAAGAGTTATAGCTGTGAATCTTTTAATATTGATACATCTGATACATGGTACGAGCTCTTTGATGCAGACCCTGAACAAGTTCTATACATCAGACAAATGTTAAGTAACAAAGAAAAACTTTCTGAGGAAGCAAGAGTAAAACTATCTACGATTCATTCGGCTAAAGGTGGAGAAGCTGATAATGTATTATTAATATTAGATAATACAGATAAGATTCGTGAAAGCATAGAGAAGAGTCCTGAGAAAGCAGACGAAGAACATAGAGTTTGGTATGTAGGTGTAACACGAACCAAACAAAACTTATACATAATGGCAGCAAAGGAGGATAGATTAGGTTATGACATCGAAAGTATATAAAAAGCAAATTGGCGGCAACCACTACCGAAACATGGTCGTTCAGCCGAGTGAGTTTGTAAACAAGAACAGGTTGCTTTTCGCAGAAGCATCGGCTATAAAATATATATGCAGGCACGCTGCGAAAGGAAAGGAAGAAGATATACATAAAGCAATTCATTATTTGGAAATGATACTAGAGAGGGATTATGCGAATACCAAAGTTTGAGGCACAAACAGAATGGGTAAAACCTACAGAGTTTCCTGACTTAAGACAAGTTGATGAAATCGCTATTGACTTAGAGACAAAAGACCCAGGACTCAAGGAACGAGGATCAGGGTCAGTCATTGGGGATGGTGATGTCGTAGGTATTGCTGTAGCAACAGCACATTACAAAGGATACTTTCCTATCGCACACGAGGGTGGTGGTAATATGGATCGTAAACAAGTTTTAAATTGGCTACAAGATATATTGAATGCACCATCAACAAAAATATTTCATAACGCAATCTATGATGTTTGTTGGTTAAGAAGACTTGGACTTACAATACAAGGTGACATTGTTTGCACGATGATAGCCTCAGCTGTGACTGATGAAAACAGATTTAGATATGATCTTAATAGTTTATCGTGGCATTACCTAGGCTATGGTAAAAATGAATCAGCTTTAGCTGAAGCAGCAGAGAGTTGGGGCATCGATCCAAAAGCAGAGATGTATAAACTTCCTGCTATGCACGTTGGTGGATACGCAGAACGGGACGCAGAGATTACATTTGGTTTATGGCAAGAAATGAAAAAAGAAATACTACACCAAGACCTTGAAGATATTTTTGATCTAGAGACAGAATTGTTTCCTTGCCTTGTTGATATGAGATTCAAAGGTGTAAGAGTTGACATAGAAAAAGCCCATCTAATGAAAAAAGATTTTATCAAAGAAGAAAATAATTTATTAAATAAAATAGAATCAGAAACAAATGTAAGACCACAGATTTGGGCAGCTAGAAGTATTGCTCAAGTATTTGAAAATTTAAAAATACCTTTTGAAAGAACAGAGAAAACAGATGCACCATCATTTACAAAAAACTTTTTACAAGAACACAAACACCCTGTTGTAAATATGATTGCCAAAGCTAGAGAGATAAACAAAGCACACACAACTTTCATTGATTCAATTATTAAATATGAACACAATGGCAGAATACATGCAGAGATTAATCAATTAAGAAATGCAGGTGGTGGTACAGTTACAGGTAGATTTAGTTATCAAAACCCTAATTTACAGCAGATACCTGCTAGAAATAAGGATTTAGGCCCTAAAATTAGGTCACTATTCCTTCCCGAAAATGGATGCAAGTGGGGATGTTTTGACTATTCACAACAAGAACCAAGACTCGTTGTACACTATGCATCTCTATACAAACTGCCATCAGTCTATGATGTTATCGATGCATACAACAATGATCCAAACGCAGACTTCCATCAAACCGTAGCAGACATGGCTCAGATTCCAAGATCACAAGCGAAGACGATCAATTTGGGTCTTTTCTATGGTATGGGTAAAGCCAAACTACAAGCAGAGCTCGGGGTATCAAAAGAAAAAGCAGCGGAACTTTTTAATACGTATCATGCAAAAGTTCCATTTGTAAAACAATTGATGACCAAAGCTTCTAATAGATCGCAAGACAGAGGACAGATTAGAACATTACTAGGTCGGCTATGCAGGTTTCATTTATGGGAACCAAATCAATTCGGTATGCACAAAGCATTGCCTCACGAAGATGCACTCAGGGAACATGGACCGGGGATCAGAAGAGCTTACACATACAAAGCATTAAATAAACTTATACAAGGTAGTGCTGCAGACATGACAAAGAAAGCAATGTTAGAACTTTACAAAGAAGGTATAATACCACACATACAAATACATGATGAATTAGACTTGTCCATAAAGGATGACACTGAGGCAAAAAAAGTTATTGAGATTATGGAGGAGGCTGTTAAACTAGAAGTTCCCAATAAAGTTGATTATGAATTTGGAAACAATTGGGGTGATATTTATGGATAACTATGGCTTATTTAAACGCAAACATTCCTGTAGAATACGCACAGATAAAAAGAGAATATCTTTATGACCTTAAGAAACATCATGGAGAAGTTGAAGACTGCATTATTTTTGGTCTTTCGGCTCTTACAGGGCGTAGTATCCTTTTTCATTGTATTATGGAAAATGGAGCTGTCTACTATCGTCTCCCGATATCTGCGTTCATTCAAAGAGGCTTTAAACCAGAAGAAGTTCCTAGACGTAGACTTGACGAGTTACAGCTTTGGAATTGTTTTAGTTATTATCCTGCTGTTACTACTTGGGATATTTTAGAAGCACAAGCTGGTAAATACATAGGAAAAGATAAGAAATGGCACCACGGTAAATACTTATTTACAGTTGACTTTGCACACCCAGAGAGTAATATACTTGATACGGATCATTCAGAGATACCGCACGAGCATAAATGTGCTCACATCATAGCCCTAGACGATGGGAACTATGCAGCACAACCTAACAATAGATGTATTTGGGATATACCATCATTCACAGTAAAAGATGAGATTCCAAATTGGAAAGTGCAAACATCTGAGTGGAATGTAGAGAATACAAGTCAATGGAAAACAGAAGATACTGATAAGTTCTTCTACGAAATTGAGGAGAAAAAACATGATGAATAAATGTAAAGCAATTTGTTGCAAAGTTTGGGACAAAATAAAAGCTGGTTGGGAATGGTTATCTGACAAGATCGTGTCTAGATTTAACAGGTAATTTATGGCACTAAAAATTTCTGAATCCGCATCCGTACAAATGCCAATGAAGACGGTTGCTAGTTTGATCGCAATGGTTGCTATCGGAACGTGGGCATACTTCGGCTTACACGAAACGCTTAATCAGCATTCAACAAAAATAGAGTTAATGCAAAAAGATTTAGAAGCTAATTCAGAATTTAGAATTAAATATCCAAGAGGTGAATTAGGTCAATCAGCTGGAGAAGCAGAACTTTTTATGATTGTAGAACATGTTAGTGGTCTACTAGAAGATGTAGAGGCAGAGATTAAAGGTATGAGAAATAATGCTGTTAACATAGAATTTTTAAAAAAAAGAACTGAGAAGTTAACTGAAGACGTAGAGAAAATAATTAGAAATGGGAACGGTCATCAATGATAAAAAAACAAAAGAAAATTAAATTATCTAAATTTGAATGGGTAAAAAAGAATATAGTAATTGTACCCGTTGTAGCAGCTATACTAGCTGGAACATTTACATCAGTTAGATATGTATTGAGTTTAACTGACACTATCGAAGCAAATAAACAAACTCTTGTAAATATTGAAAGAGATTTAAAAGTAGCAGAAGATAAACTAACTGAAGTTGCTACAAGATTATCTGCAGCTGAAGCAACGTGGGAGATGGCAGAAAATTTATATAGACAACTAGCAGACCAGGTAAGAGAACATGCGTACGATATTAAAGATCTTAATCGTTAGTTTTTTGCTGTGTACAACAGCTGAAGCTAGAAACGAATATTTAAACAATGGTACAAACACTTGTGCTCAAGGTAGTTTTGATGTTTCTATTGAACAAAGAGATGATCAATATAATTACAATCATAATAGTCCTAGTAATAATTATGAAGGCACTGATGATGATAGAATGCTAAGATTTACTTGGAGAAAGTATTTAGGCACAGCATGTACCGATGAGTTTATTGCAGAACAAGAAAAGCAAATGAAAATTAAAACACAATTAGAAGTTATCAAAGAGTGTAAGAGAGTGCCTAGAATTAACCCTCCACCACCAGAATTTGCAGAACTAATTAATATGTGTATGAAAGTTGGTGTTATGTCTACTTCTCAATTTGTTGGAGACAGAGATTTTGACCCTAAAATAAGTTATTGGACAGTTTTAAAAGAGCAGTATATGAAAAAGCTGAATTAGAACCTATAATGGTTCTTGAAGCTTGGGAAGACCCTGAAAGACCTTTAAAGGAATTAATTAGAGCTGGTGTAACAAAGAAAGTTTTTACTTCAAAAAATGGTCGTTGGTCATGTGAAGGTGCTTTATGTGGTACATCATTTGAAACAACACTTGAGTGGTTAAAAGAGAATGAAGATTTATTACCTAAATTACGTAAACAGATATTTAAATAAGATATGACTTTACTTGAGTGGCACGAAACAGCAGATTTATTAATTGACAAAGCTGATGCACCGTATTTTAATAGTACGGAAAAAGACAGGTTTTTTAATTTATCTCAAGTTGAATTTGTTGAAACTCGATATGGTCAATTTGAATTTAATGAAAGACGTAGAAAGGAATTAATACCTTTAGTTAGAGTATCTACTGCTGTTACAGCAAATATAATTAATCTTGATGCTATAACTGATTTTCTTTTTATATTAAACCTAAGAGGGGTTTTTTCTGATGGTTGTGGTGGAGAAATAAATAAAAGAATATCTCCAATTAGGTTAGATACAGAAGGAGGAAATGACAATGACCCTTTCAATAGACATGATAACGGTAATCCTGGTTATACTGAATATAATAATAATACTAACAACATAGTAGAAATTAAATCAGAAACAGACCCGATTAGCATTTCAATGAAATATTTAAAATTACCTCGTAATGTTTTTTTAGATGAAACAGTTCCGGCTAATACTATTGAGTCAGAAATGCCTCAAGGAACACATGAGGAAATTATAAATATTGCGGTTAGAAAAATGTTGTTTACGGTTCAAGATCAACTTGGTTATCAATTACAAGCAAACGAAATAAATCAACAAGAATAACACTATAAGTTATGGCAAAGAAACAAAAATACAACAGTATGGAGGACTTATCAGGTATGAAAGTATCTGAATTAAAAGCTATTGCTCCAGAATTTGATGTAAAAATTTCTAAAAAAATGAGGAAAGCTGATATAATAAAAGCTATCTTTGATTCAAAGTATAATGTATTTATAGATGCTGATGCTCCTTCTAAAGCTAATTCTGTTAAAATAGAAGAACCTAAAGAAGTAAAGCCAGTATTTAAAAAACTTATTAAAGTTCATAAATACAGAAAAAACTTTCAATAGAATTTAACAAGCTTGAAATGACTCAA
>WLWG01003084.1_pt1 | contig 11735 bp, 29 predicted proteins | sample 6712871 | NCBI WGS metagenome assembly WLWG01 (sample SAMN12718693, study PRJNA515312) | sponge metagenome | isolation source: marine sponge | host: Mycale hentscheli | place: New Zealand: South Island, Marlborough, Capsize Point | collected 2003-05-01 | reverse complement strand
TTAAGTCTTGCATTTACTAAATAATTAGTATTAGGCCGTGTTACTGTACCTGTAATGCTAGGACTTAACGTAGATCCTCCAACTGGTATAGTACCTGTTAGCGTTATAGGTATATTTCCAGGCGCATATGTATCTGTACCTGCATTTATACTAATTACAAAGGTATAACTTGTGCCAGCTGGTCCTGTTATCGATGTTCCTGCAACTCCATTTATAGTAGAACTAAAAGAATATGTACCACCATTTACAGTTGTTATATTATTATTAGTTGCAAGGTCTAATGTTGTAGTATATGATGTTCCAGCACCTACAATAAAGTACAAAGTGTTAGGATCTTTGCTAACAATCGCATTATATTCGCTAATTGTGCAAGTTACCATGTATTTCGCTGTTGCTGTCTCGTCAAAACCACTTGGTTCTACGTTTTTTACCTTATTAAGGTCAGCATTATCAATATATGTCTTTACTTGGGTTAAAACAGCGGTCGGAATATCGCGTAATTTTGTACTTTTTACATTACTTGTGGTAATTTGCTCATAATTTATGATATCATCGCCCGATATTACCTCTGCGTTTAAATTTCCACCAATATAATTGTTATTTCCAGTATATTCTATGGCTATTTCTGGATTAGATGAGCTATTTGTTATAGTAGCTATACCTGTTCCACCTAAAACATTGGTTACTGTACCTGCGTTTGCTGTAGTATTTACTGTTACATCACCTGTTCCACCACTTAATGTAACATTTCCACCAGCTCTTACTTGAGTTACACCAGTATTAGCAATAGTGATAGCACCTGCAACATCTGTAACTCCGATTCCAGCTCCTGCAATTACGGAATCTATTAAAGCTTGTAGACCTGGAAAATCTACTGTTATAAAACCTACTTGACCGCCACTAGCTAATATATTTCCAGTGAAATTAACTGATTCTGTGTCTGCGGTAAGCTCTACACCTTGATCAGATATAGATATATCAGTTGGAGTAGGACCTGGTAATGACCAAGTATTGTCTCCTCTTAAGAATTGTAGTTTTCTATCGTCTGGAAGCGCAGCAAGACCGGTTGCATTTAATGCCATGTTGATAGTACCAGTGGTAGTTATTGTACCTCCGGTAACATTTATATAAGTAGACGGTGTTGTAGCGATCGATGTAACTGTACCTATATTTAAAGCATGTAGAATAGTTGCTACTACTTCACTTACTTTAAAGTTACGTGTTACATTATCTGAATCTTGCCTTGTTGTTGCCCATTGTTTTGATCCAATTATGAAATCATCAAGGAAGATAGGTTTTACCGGATACTTAAATAACTGTGGCATCTACTATGAATATACTAAATTATCTCCCAAGTAGATTTCACTGACTTGTGTAGCTCCTACATAAAATGCTGTAGGTGTTAATGCACCAACTCTTATATCTGTTGCCATATATTATCTTATTCTTGCGTTCTTGTTGTTTGTGTATACTATATATACTTACACGAAATGACGTATTTTTACGTAAAAGCATGTAATTGTATGATAGTATGACAGTAGCCTGTTACTATATATACCTTAATACCCTAATGTCACACTTTTTGTTGTAAGATATATTGGAATAGGGTGCTATACCCTAATATACTGATAGTCAGCCCGTTACGGAAACGCTTTTGATTTAGCCCATGGCCCCCTTTTTTTTAGATTTTACCTAGAATCTTTTGACTTTTCATGTCAATTTGTCATAGACTATCTGACTTTTTGTCATACAGTACTAGTTTGGCATGGTTATTGATATAAACATACTATATTTTATTATATTATGTCATATTGTCATTATAAATACTTTTATATGTCATTATGTCATGACCAATACCATTCTAACTATTTTTATAAATAAATAAACTTACACTTCTATACAAACTAAATACGATGCCATTCAGATAATATAATAAACAAATAACAATTACCATATGAATTCTAAACATATATATAATATAAAAAATCATTCAGAAATAAATTATTTAATCGATTGCGAAAATTTCATATCAGAAAATCCACATATTGACTTCAATAAATATAATAAAAATTCAATAATATTCTTTTCTTATACTTCTAATTTTCATTTTTTAATTAACTATTTAGAAATAAATAATATAAAATTCGATTTACTTTCTGACGAATTACAAACAGAATTCATAATAATAAATAAATAAAATATGGCAAATATATTCAATTTAAAAACAAATCATTACAAAACTAAATTAATTCCAAATAAGAAATTAAAATTAAATAATCAAACATTCGTTGGATTTAAATTAAATGAATTATTAGAATATAAATTATATAATTTAGAATATGATTTTAATCATAAAGGTTTAACATTTATAAATAAAAATAAATTAAAAAACTTATATATTTAATACAAAGTAAATACGAATATAAAAAGATAATATAATAAATAAGTAAAATGAATAAAAAAATAGTAGATTTCAATAAAATTATATCTAGACAAGATTTAATTGAAGAATATAGAAATAGATATAACAGTGAATTATTTACTGAAGAAACATCAAAATCAATAAGATTAAGATTAATAAATGAATATGAAATTGAATAAAAAATTCCATTGGAATATTGAAACAATACAATACTTTTCTTTTCATAAAGATAAAATAAAAAAGTTTGTAGAAAATGAATGTGATTTAGAAGATAATGAAACTAATGAAGATTTAATAAATGATTTAACAAATCAAAGTCAAGCATACTATAATAAAATGACACAATAAATAAAAAATATGATACCAAAAGTATATCAAACAGAAATGTTTATAAATAATGAAATAGAAAAATACCAAGATGAAACTTATTGGGGAAGTGAAGAAAATATTAATAAAGAAAAAGAATTAATTAATTATTTATTAAAAAATAAAATTATAAACGAAACTTGGTTAGATAATCATGAATCAGATACTAACGAAGAATGGTTAAAAGAAATATTAAAATTATTAAAATAAAATGAATGAACAAAAACAAAAAATGATTGAACGTGAGGCTTACTGGGCAGGTAAGATCTTAGAATCTAGAGCAAGATATAAAAAATGGTTATATGATGCGTGCAAACTAGATTATGACGATGAAGAACTATAAATTAAAATTAAAAATATGAGTACAATAAAAAGATTAAATGAACTTAGCGAAGAATTATATGGCGAGTTTGGTTTCGCTACATTAAATGAAGCTCAAATGGATTTAGTATTACAATACTATATTGATTTAGAAGATAATCCAAGTAAAATTAGAGATGCTTTTAGACAACGTAGAAAAGTTACAAACTAAATACGAATAGTTACAGATAATATAATAAAGAAATAAACAGTGTATATCACTGTGACAAGTAAAAACTATGCGCGAATTCGTACTATATTACTTGTCGAAACAAGGTGTTGAGATGTGTTCTTTCCTTAAACGAACAGATATATATTTAAAAAAGGTTAAAAGTAAAGAAATCCTTGCAAATATAAAAATAGGTGTGAAAAATGGTTCTATGAGGTTCAAATCCTCAACACCTTCTAAATTATAAATATGAATAAAGTAAAACTGTATAAAATATATGCAATTGCAGATCAGTTACAAAAAACTGACTCTGATATATATAAACTTGAAGAAATTAAAGATTTATGTGAAGAAATTGTAATAGAGCATGATAATGATATAGTAGAAGAGGCAAGAGCTTTCAATCTTAGATGGAATAAAACAATATGCTCAAAAATATGACAATAGCTTACTATAAAAATAGAATTAAAAATTTATCTACAAAAAGTAGATTTTGCTTAACTAGCAGAAAACAACTAGAACAGTTAAAAAAAGAATTTGAAACCTTAAAATAAATAAAAAATGGCAAATATGAGTTATTGCAGGTATGAAAATACTGCAACCGATTTAAAAGATGTAGTTGATGCACTACACAATTCTGATTGTGGCGAAACAATATCAGAATATGAACAGCAAGGCCTCTATGATATACTAGATCTTGCTTACGAAGTTATTGGCTTAGCTGATAAAATAGAAAATATTATAGAAAATCAAGATGATAACTATAATAAAAATAGAATACTAGAATATATAGACGAAAAAATAAGATAATATGGACAATACAAAATGCAATGGCTGGTCAAACTATGCTACATGGCGAGTTAACCTAGAAATATTAAGCGATCATGATTTTGCTCAACAAGTTTTAGAAGGTGGACAACTTCCAACTTATACAGACTTACAAGATATTGTAAATGAAACATTATTTGGTGAGTATAGAGCTCATAATACTTTAACTTCAACATTAACTGAAGATTATGCAAGAGCTTTTCTTGATGAAGTAAATTACCATGAAATACTAGAACATATACTAGAAGAAATAGAAATGAATGAAGAATATAAAAAAATGGCAAATAAACATGAATGAAATAAGTAAATATATAACTACCAGCAACATAAGTACTAATGGTAGTTTTAAAATAGGTATGTTAGACGATATGACATATTTAGATATAACAAGAAGAGTTGGTCCTCCAACTAATTTTTTTGGTGAAGATGCTCACAAAGTACAATGTGAGTGGATATTTAATGTAAACGGCGATATATTTACATTATATGACTGGAAAACTTACAGCTTAGATTATACGTTAAAAGAATTGACTGTTTGGTCTGTTGGTGGTTTTGATAATACAGATAAAAATATGCAAATACTACTAGATTATTTAGTAATGCAAAAAAATAAATACGGACCAAGCCTAGAATCAATAAATTCAATAAATTCAAAATTTTAATATGATAAAAGCAATATATAACGGCATAGATATGTCCGATCTTATCAATGAGTTTGAAAAAGGTAAAATATCTCGTACACAAGTACAAAAAAGACTTAAATTATTAGTAAATAAAAAGACATGCACACAATAAAAAGAATATCAAAAGATAGAATTAAACTAAACGGAATAAATTATAAAGGCTATATGTTAGGTGATTTACCTCCGTCTTATGGTTATATTCAAAAACAAGTACAAACTGATGAGGCTGATGTAATTGATTTCGGCATCAGAGAATGGTTTAATTACAAAGGACTAACATATATAAAGAATTAATAAAATGATAAAACTAAGCATAGAAGAAAAGTCAGAGAGAGCACATAACAAAGCTTTTTCTAAGATGATAAACATCAAAGATGATATAAAAAGAGTTAAACAAGAAATACGTGAAGGCGGTACATCTGTACCTGTAGATTTATTACAAAAAAGTGTTGAAGGTTATGAAAGAGATTTGCAAACATGGGAATATATAGCTAAACTTATTGAAACAGATGATTTTAGACAACCTATAAAAAATAACGTAGAAATGTTACATGGCATGATGGGATTAGCTGATCCTAGATATATGGATGTTGACTACGATGAATTATACAGTGGTGATTTACCTATTGGATAATGAAAAAATGTGAAATGTGTGGCTCTATAATGAGTCAAGAAGATTATGATTTCTGCGATATATGTGGAGATTGTTTAGAAGAATGTAATTAATTTGCGCGGTAGAGCAGTTGGTCAGCTCGCGAGTCTCATAAACTCGAGGTCGGTGGTTCGAATCCACCCTGCGCACCAAATAGGGCGTGACGGGTAAGTGTTATGAAGTCCATGTAGTAGTAAAACTTATCAATGGCCATAACAAACGTAGGTTCGACTCCTACCACGTCCACAAACTAAATACGAATACAAATAGATAATATATATATGCTAACTGATAAAGAAATAAATAAAATAGCTAAAATTGTAGCTAAAGAAGTTATAGATACATTTGTAAGAGAATATGCTAGTGAAGTAAAAGTTGAACCAGTAAATGAAACTGATCTTATAACTGCAGAACTAGATAGACTTAACAACCTAATGTCACGATACGTAGACAATGAAGAGTTTGAAAAAGCTACAATAATACAAAAGAAAATAACCACAATTAAAAACCGATATGATATTAAATAAAACAAAACCATTTCAATGCATGCTTGCACATCCTGTAGGCAAAAAACAAACCGACTGGTCTGATGCTTATATTCAGCCAAAGCTTGACGGTGTAAGATGTTACATTACATCAACCGGTGCTTTCAGTCGTAACCACAAACCTTTTCACAATATAAACCACATACTAAGGGAGTTAGAACATGTCTTCAGTAAGTATCCAGATATTATTCTCGATGGTGAGCTATACAACCATAAGCTTAAAGATAACTTTAACAAGATAATATCTCTCGTACGTAAGCAAAAACCTACATTTGCAGATATGAGCGAAGCACAATCTCTCGTGCAGTTTCACTGCTATGACATGTTCAACCCTAAGTTACCTAATGATAAATACTATCAGCGTGCTAGTGATATAGATAGTATTATTGATGTATATGATCTTAAATATACTAAACCTGTACCATTTCAAGCTGTACTCAGCTTAGATGCTGCAAAACACAACCATCAACTTAACTTAAATGATGGCTACGAAGGCTCTATACTACGTTACAACAAGCCTTACGAACAAAAACGTTCTTATAATCTACAAAAGTTCAAAGACTTTCACGACACAGAGGCTACGATTGTTGGCTGGGTTGAAGGCCAAGGTAAACGTATCGGCACTATCGGTAAGTTCCTTGCTGTAGATTCCAACGGTGTTAAATTCGGTATGCCTGTTATGGGCAAACAATCAATGCTCGAAGAGATGTACGATATAGCTGAGTGGTATATCGGCAAAACAGCTACATTCACATACTTCCAACGCACACCATCAGGTTCATACCGTCACCCACTATTCAAAGCAATACGTAATTACGAATGAAAACAATACTTATAATAACATTATTGATGAGTTTGACAGGGTATATAGTAATACAACTTGGAAAACATATAATTATGTTTGCATTATTAATGCCTTTAATGATTATACTAGACGGTTTAAGTGTATACTCTCAGCATTATATGGATAATATAGATATAATAACAGGAGTTATGACAGGTACATTAAGTAAAATAATAATATTTTTAAAACATGAGCAGATATAAATTATATAACCACATTATTGATACTGATTTATTCGGTATAAATACAAGACGTAAACCAAAAAAGAAACATGAAAATAGACATAAAAAAAGCGTACAAAGATTTAAAAAGAATAAATAAACACGAAGAATATTTATGGAATAGAATATATGAGCTTAGATGTGATATAACAAATTATACATTGTTACATGCAGCTAAGTCTTTAATTCAAAGACGTGAAGATAAATTAGATCATTGGGAAAAATTAATGCATAAAGCATCGTTAATTCAAAAATATTCACAAAAACTTCGTAAATACGATACAATAAGATGGAACGAAACTGTTCCTGAACCTGTATGACAATAGGTAATAAGATATAAAGAGTAAGAGGCTAATGTCACATTTAAGACTTAAGTTTTTAAATAAACATAAGATAATTTACCGGCGTGACCCTGTTAATGATGAACCTACAGAAGTATATAAATGGGGTTGTTATTATAAATATGGTACACATGAATGCTATGAGTTATTTAGAAGCAAAGCTAAAATAAATACTTTTAGATCTCTTAAATGGCATTTATTAGTGCTGTGGTATTTAAATCCTCAGTTATCTATTAAAGAGTTTGAAGAATTAGCTAGACATATAGCTACAAAAAGTAACGGGTTTGTTACGTTCACTATGTTAGATAAATATTTAGTTAATATGATTGATGATGTTACTTTAACAGAACTTAAACAGCCACCTAAAAATAAACTACGTAAAGTTATATTTAAAGATTTTACTGGTTTAACTATGAAAGAGAAGTTAAGTATCGTAGGCCAATTAATAGGTCGAGATAGATTAATAAATGAAGAGATGATCTATCAATGCATGCTAGAGTTGCATGATATTGGTAAGAAGATTACGATTGCGAGAATAGCAGGTTTACTAGACTGTTCTAGTAGAACTGTTTATAGAACAATGGGTAGTAGTCTTAAACGAGAAAAAGAACTTTTAAATAAGGACCATGAAAAAATATAATATTAAAAATTATATTCGGTATAAAGAAGATGTTAAAGCTTCTATGCCAGACTACAAAGATCTCATATTTGATAGTAGAGATAATTTAATTGTAAGATTTTTACCATTAGTAGAGAATATAGCTCGTAAGTTTTCTACATCACAGCAAGCAAGTGGCGTTCTTGATATTACTGATTTAATACAAGAAGGTTCAATAGGTCTTATAAAAGCTGTTGATAAATTAGATTATAAAATACTAATAAAATCAGAAGATCAAGAAAAGACTTTAAAATCTTTCTTTTTTAAACGTATCAAAGGAGCTATTCGTAGATCTATTGATATAAAACGAGGTGATATACGTATACCAGAACATAAATTAAATGACATGCGTAGAAATCCTAAAGACAAGAAAATGGTAGAAATGTTTTTTAATAGTATATTTTTAAGCATTGATGCTAAGTCTTATACAGATGATGAGGATATGATTTATCAAATACCTGATCAATCTGAGCCCTATAATATAGGGTTATTAAATAGCTATTTAAAAAGCTTGATGAAGAAACACTTAAATGAAAGCGAATATGAAGTGTTAAGATTATCTTATGGTCTTGATTGTAATAAACATTCAGCCAAAGATATTGCACCTCAAATTAATATAAACGGAGCTAGCGGTTACGTAAGAGTTTCTGAGCTTAAAAAGCAAGCCGTTCAAAAGCTAATTGACAGTGTAGATCATTCACAAGTTATTGAATATCTGTAAGTTACATATGTAAATCATCTTATTTATATGTGATTATATAAGTGAGAATAAACCATAAACCTATGACTATAAACGAAAAGTTATCAACTATTCAGACTAAATTTAAATCTAAAAAATCAAGATTTAATTCATTCGGCAAATACTACTTCCGATCAGCCGAAGACATCCTCGAAGCAACAAAACCCTATCTATTAGAATTAGGAGTATCAGTAAAACTAGACGAAGAACTAGTTAGCTCTGATCCTGTACCTATATTTAATAGTATAGCAACCATATCTGATGGTGAAAATTCTATTACAGCAACAGCTCTAGTTGGAGTTGATCTGTTACAGAAAGGTATGCAAACACCTCAGCAGTTTGGTTCTGCATCGAGTTACGGAAAGAAATACGCTCTTGGTAATCTATTTTTAATAGATGACACACAGGATAGCGATGCTGTTAACGATCACAATAAGACAATGTCTAAAGATCAAATAGCTAAAGCTAAACAGTTCATTAAATCAGGAGGTAAATTAGAGACTATTAAAGCCAAGTATGCATTAACTAAAGAAGTTGAGCAGGAACTAACAACACTCTAAATGACAAATAAAGAGGTTTTAACAGCGTTAAAAAACGATGATGAGTATTATAATGGTATTGGTAAACGATACTTAAGTAACTCAAACATATCAACGCTATTAAAAAATCCTTTAGCACTGCATGAACCCTCAGAACCACGTCCAGCATTTCTAGTAGGCGGTTATTTTCATACCGCTATACTAGAGCCGGACAAGCTTAAAAACTTTAAAGTTATTGAGTCGGCAACAAGGAATAATAAAGTGTATAAAGAGATCTCAGGTGGTGAATTATGTCTACTACAACACGAGGTAGATCAAATACAATTAATGGTCGATAAAGTTATGGCTAATAATGTATGTAAAGGTCTAATAAAAACTGGAAAAGTAGATTATGAAATACCCGGTATTGCTGAGATTGAAGGTGAAATGTGGAAAGGTAAAGCTGATATTGTAAATCATGACGAAAAATTAATTGTAGATCTGAAAACAACTTCAGATATAGAAAAATTTCGTTTTTCAGCTTCACGCTATAACTATGATAGTCAAGCATTTATATACAAACAACTGTTTGGATATGATATGATTTTTATTGTTATAGATAAAACAACTCATCAAATTAAAATATGCGACTGCTCTGATTCATTTTATGAAAAGGGTCAAGATAAAGTGAAAGAAGCAGTAGCACAATACCAATTATTTTTTAAGACTGAAAACTTTGACTCTAAACAATTTTTTAAAACAGAAACACTTTAATTATGGCAAGACCTAGAAAAAGAACCTGTGACGTTACAGGCATGAACACAAACATTAATAACTTTTACACTAACCAAAGCCATGTAAAAGCTGTAGATAATCTACGCAGAACTACTGGAGCTACTAAGCCTCAGCTAGTAAGAATGTTTAACCAATTGGCTACATATTAACAATGGCATCAATAATTAAAACTAGTATTGATCTAACTAAGATTGATAAAAGTAAAATTATAACTGGAGCTAAAGGTAAATACTTACCGATCAGCTTAACACTTAATGATGAGCTTGATCAATTTGGTAATCAAGGACCAGTTATAATAGAACAAACTAAAGAAGAAAGAGAAGCTAAAGTTGAAAAGATTTATCTTGGTAACTGTAAAGTTGTATGGACTAATGGTGATAATGTATCACCACCACCAAGAACAGATCAACCTCAAGCTGCTCAAGTTAAAACTAAAGTAGAAGACGACTTACCGTTTTAAATATGCAAATACAAGAGATCAACGGATTTGTGATTGATAAATATAATCAACACGGTCTAGAAGAGAAAACGCAGGGGATTTGTCCCCTGTGTTCATCTGATAGAAAACCTAAAAATAGAAAAGCTAAATGTGCTTCATATGATTGGGAACGTGGTCTTGGTACTTGTCATAATTGTAATACAACTTTTCAACTACATACTTATCAACGTAAAGGAGCAAGCGAAAAGGTCTATGTAAGGCCTGATGAATACGTGTATAAACTTCTACAAAGTAAAGTAGTTGACTGGTTTAATACAAGAGGAATATCTCAGAAAACTTTAACCGATCTTATGGTCGGTGAAGGTTCTGAGTTTATGCCTCAAACCGGTAAGAAAGAGAACACTATACATTTTAACTATATGATGGGTGATCAACTCATCAATATAAAATATAGAGATGGTAGAAAAAACTTTAAATTATTCAAAGGAGCAGAAAAAGTATTTTATAATATTAATAGTATCGTTGGTTACGATAGCTGTATTATTGTGGAAGGCGAGATCGACGTTTTATCTTGCCATGAAGCTAATATACCTAATGTTATTTCTGTACCAAATGGAGCTACTTTAAATTCTAATAACTTAGATTATTTAGATAACTGTATAGATTATTTTGATAAAAAAGAAAAAATAATACTAGCAGTAGATCAAGACGAAGCTGGTCAAGCATTGCAACAAGAACTTATAAGACGTCTTGGTGCTGAGGTTTGTTATTTAGCTACGTTTGATGACTGTAAAGATGCAAACGAGTATTTACTTAAATACGGAAAACAAAAATTAAATGAAAGAATTCAACAAGCTAGACCTGTTCCGCTTGAGAATGTCACTACATTCAGAGATATTGAAGCAGAAGTTACAGACTTTGTGGAAAACGGGTTTAAACCAGGATATCAAGTTGGTTTACAAAATTTTGATGATATTTTTAGTACTTATACTGGCCAGTTTATTACTGTAACAGGTATACCTAGTAGTGGTAAATCTGATTTTGTTGATCAAATGGTTATTGGCTACAATGAAAACTATGGTTGGAAAACAGCTTTTGCATCACCTGAAAATGCACCTACTTATTTACATGCACATAAATTAATGCGTAAATCTT